>OGYE01001085.1_pt1 | contig 17835 bp, 21 predicted proteins | sample 1576471 | NCBI WGS metagenome assembly OGYE01 (sample SAMEA3541532, study PRJEB24748) | human gut metagenome | biome: human gut; feature: human-associated habitat; material: faeces | place: China | collected 2012
GAATACATCAGAAGGAGATGATATGTGATGAAAGTAACATCAGTAAAGGTTAAAAAAATCGAAAAAGAAAATTCAAGAATGAAAGGAATAGCTGAAATATTATTAGATGACATGATTGCAATTCATGATATTAGAATTATTTCAGGAGATAATGGTCTATTTGTAGCAATGCCAAGTAGAAAAACTCCAACAGGTGATTATAGAGATATAGTTCATCCAATTTCTCAAGAAGCAAGAGATATAATTGAAAAGGCTATTGTTGAAGAATATAATAAAGCAGAATAACTCTTAATAAAAGAGTTTTTTTGTTCTATAAATGTTTTATCCTCATATTATTTAATATAAAGGAGGATAATATGGAAATGGTAAAAGATGTAAGTACAAATTTAAGTCATTCTTTTTCGGTATCTGAAAGAAAAAATATAATAATATCTGGAGTTGTAAAAATAGATAGTTTTGATAGTGAAGAATTTTTACTTGAGACTGTTCAGGGATATATGAATATTAAGGGCGAAAATTTAGAAGTAGTTAAATTAGATACATATCAAGGTAATGTAACAATAAAAGGTAGGATAGATGCAATAAGTTATATAGATGAAAATGCAAAAAAGGAATCCTCCGTTTTTACTAAATTGTTTAAATGACATTAATTTTGCAGATTAAGTCGTTAGCTTTTTCTTTTTTATATGGTGTGTTTTTTGCATTTACTTATAAATATAACTATAAATTTTTAACAAGTAAAAATTTGATTTTCAAAATTATTATAAGTTTTTTCTTTGTACTTGATCATATACTTTTGTATTTTGTTTTAATATCTATTATAAATACTGGAAGATTACATTTATATTTTTTATTTACATTTATACTTGGAATAGTATTCTTTACATATTTATTTGACAATAAGAAGCTAAATAAAATTGACTAACATAAGTGGTAATGATATACTAAAAGTTGTAAGGTGGGGATCTAATGAAACAAAAACAATTGAAAAGAAAAACAATTATAGTTACATTAGTATTTCTCGCAGTAGGAGGAATACTATTTAAGAGTATATTTACAACTTCTATGCAAATTTATGAAAAGAAAAAAGAAAAAAAAGAGTATACAACTAAATTAGAAAAATTAAAAGATAAAGAAGATGAACTTAATAATACAGTAACAAAACTTCAAGACCCTGATTATGTAGCAAGATATGCTAGAGAAAAATATTTATATTCAAAAGATGGTGAAATAATCATAAGAATACCAGATTAATGGTATTTTTATTTTTTTCTTGTAAAAAAAGTTACAATATTATATAATTGTCTTAGATAAGGATGGTACCAATGAATAAAAGAATTTTTAAGTATACTTTAGTTATAATTTGTTTATTTTTTATTGGAATTATTCCAGTAAGTGCTAAGGAAAATTGTATATCCGTCAAAGAGGAATTAGAAAAATATGATTCTTATACAAATATACTTAATTCTATAGATTGTTCTGATAATAGTAATGAAACTAATGTTGCAACTTGTAATGAATTTAATGTTAGGAAAAATATTATTGTAACTAAATTAATGAAAAAGAATGATGAAAAATCAATATGTTCAAGTGAGAAAAAACAAGTAAATAAAATTATAAAGGAAAATAAAGATAAATGTGGTCAAATATTTAGTGAAGACTTTAATAAATTTGTTAAAAATATAATGATAATGTTTTATATTATAGGTCCAATCTTATTAATATTATTTGGATCATTAGATTTTGCAAAAGCAACTGCATCATCAGAAAAAGATGCTATGAAAAAAGCAAGCGTTAATTTTGCAAAAAGAGTAGCGGCAACATTACTATTATTTCTTACACCAACAATAATAGACCTAATATTAAGTTTAAATGTGTCAGATAAATATCTATCTGGAAATGCTTATACATGTAATTATACATATGCTGTATTTAATAAAAAATATAATATAACTTACGTTCCAAAAACGAATTCTAATAGAAAAAGCAACAGTTCATATAATGTAAATGGTGGTACTATTATAGAAGTTGCAGAACAAGTTTATAATAAATATAGGGCTGAAGGTTGGTATTATTATGATGCAACGCCATATCTACCTACTTCTTATGATATTGAATCACAGCTTCACAATTCTAATAAAGTTACATGTTGTGCAACTTATGTTGCAGAAGTGTTATATTCTGCTGGAATAATTGGTAAAGATGTAATGAACAACTATAATTATAATTTAGCAAATTCAGGTATAAGTCAGATGTTAGGTGACCAAGGCTGGATTAAAATAACTGATTATAATTCACTTCAACCTGGAGATATAGTTTTCAATAGTGAACATGTTCAAATTTTTGTTGGTAATGATTCTAATGGTAATAAATTGTATTATAGCATGGGAAGTAATTCAGCTGTTCGTGAAACAGAACAACCATATGGAGGTTATATGTCTCCCCCAGGAAATTGTAGCAGTTGCTTTACTCATGCATATAGACAACCATAAAAAGGAAGGGGTTCAAATGAAAAAAAGAATTTTAATTTCTATAATTTTTGTACTTATTATTTCTTATGTTTTAATATTTTTAGTTGATTTATCTCATAAAAAATATGTTATTATTGGAACGAATAATAGTACTATAGTTTATTACAATGACAAAAATGAAATTAATCGTATTGTAACAAAGGAAAAATTAAATCAAAAATATTCTTTTGAAAATTACGAGTTTTATCAAAATAGCACGTTTATTAATGGATATCTATCATTTGAATTAATGGACGGTAGAACCATACCTTTAATTTATAGCGAAAATTATGAAAAATTATATTCTGATTTGCTAATTGCAAAAAAAGGAAATTTTGACTTAAAGATAAAAGACGTACAGGTTTATAATGAAGCAAGTTTAGAAGATGAAAATATAATAAAAAAAGCATTGTTAGAAAATTCTTTAGATTTAGATTATTCTGATTTTAAAAAATCAAAAATTCAAATAGATAATGATTTGCTAACTTTATATATTATAAATAATTATGGTAAAAAACATGATGTCTATTATTGTTTTGCTTTTATTATTAATTCTAATAATCAGGTATCGATAGTTGAATTGAGTAAGTCAAATGAACCAATAAATGCAGAAAGAATTATTTTTCAAAATTTGATTGATATTGATTTGGATGATCAGTATGAGCTTCTTCTTGAAACAAATAATGGAGATAATACATCTTCTTATTATAGATTTTATAAATATAATTCAGCATCGAATGAAATAAATGAATTGAAGTAAGGAGGAATAATTATGTGTAATAATATTATAGTATTATGGTTATTTATTATATTAAAAATAATTGCATTAATCATTCTTCCAATAATCATAATAATTAAAAGAAAGAAAAATTATGTTTTATATATAATATCTGCAGATATTGTTTTGTTACTATTTTTTATGATATGCAATATTTTTACAATAAATAGTTGTGTTTATAATTCAAATATAGATGGATTTAAAAGGGTTAAAAAGTATAATGAGATAACATTGTATAATGAGATACATCCTAATACAGATTATGGAAATAATTCTGATGGGATAGAACCAGAAAAAAAATATATAACATCTACAGGTAAAAATTTATATTATTTTAATCAAAATAAAGCATATATGAAAACAGCATATTATACTTGTAATAATCAAAAAATATACATGAATTCATTTGGAAGTAGTATTACAGCAATATCTACAACAATTTCAACTTTATATGATAATAATATAAATCCTGTTCAAGTATTCAATTTGTATAAAAATGATAATCTAGATTTATGCAATACGAAGTTTGATATTGGAAGTGTGTTTTCATCAGTTATGAAAAGATATGGAGCATTATCATTAACTAATATTGATAGTTCCAAAATAAAGGATGAGCTTAAAAATGGAGGAATAGTAATTGCAGAAGTATCTGCAAATGAAAATTCTAAATTAACTTGTGATCATGATTACATTATTGTTTATAATTCTACTAATGATGGAAAAGTCATGATTGTAAGTCCTTCAAGTTTGGACAATCCTTATGTTTGTTCATACTCTTCAAGAGCTTATGGAAATACTATAGATTATTCAAAAAACTCTACTATATCTCTTGATGACTTAAATAAAGAAGCAGTAAATTATTACTTGATAAAGAAGGTGTAATTAATGAATAAAAAGTTAAAAATATTTATAATTGGTATTCTATTAATTTTAGTAACTGGTTGTTCAGGTAATTATAATTTAAAAATAAACGATGATATGTCAATAAATGAAGAACTTTATTTAACAATAGATAATAGTAATAATGCGTATACAAAAACATTAAAAATATTTAAAGAAAATAATATTCCAGAAGACGATTATGAGGTAGTTTTAAGTGATAATAATGTAAGAATTACATATAATAAAAAGTATGATTCAATAGAGGAATATTTACTTAATAGTAAAGTCTATCATGAACTTATTGATGAAATACAATTTAATAAATCAAATAATTATATTGATTTGTATGTAAATCAAAAGCTAAAAGTCTCAAATGATAATGGAATTAAGATGAATGGAACAAATTTAGTAGATTTAGATGTTTTGCAAATTAATATAGAAAATCCGTTTGATGTTAATTTTTCAAATGCAGAAATAGTTAATGATAATGTTTATACTTGGACAATAAAAAAAGGTGATACAGAGAAGAAAATTCAAATGCAGTTTAAGCCTTCATTAAATATTTTTCCATATAAGCAAGTAGCGGTATTATCTACAGTAATTGTATGTATTTTAATTATTATATTTACTATCTACGGAAGATATAAGAAAAGACAAAAAATTTAGCACTATTATTAGTGCTTTTATTGTGAAATAATATAATTTTTGTTATAATTATTAAAGGAGATGATTAAATGAGCATATTAAGAAGTCTATTTGATTTTGAATATAAAGAATTAAGAAGATTTATGAAAATAGCAGATCAAATAGAAGCAAAAAGTGACGAATATGAAAAATTAACTGACAAACAGTTACAACATAAAACAGAAGAATTTAAAAAAGAATTAGAAAAAGGAAAAACTTTAGATGATATACTTGTTGATGCTTTTGCAACTGTTAGAGAAGCTGCAAAAAGAGTAATCAATGAAAAACCATTTTATACACAGGTACTTGGTGCACTTGCAATTCATTATGGTAATATTGCTGAAATGAAAACAGGTGAAGGAAAAACATTAACATCTGTTATGCCTGCATATTTAAATGCATTAACTGGTGAAGGTGTACATATTATAACAGTTAATGAATACTTAGCAAGCAGAGATGCTGCTTGGATGGGTCAAATATTTGAATTCTTAGGATTAACTGTAGGAACAAATCTTAGAGATTTATCTCCAGCAGAAAAGAGAGAAAGATATAACTGTGATATTTTATATTCTACAAATAATGAAATTGGATTTGATTATTTAAGAGATAACATGGTTGTTAGAAAAGAAGATAGAGTACAAAGACCACTTAATTTCGCTATTGTCGATGAAGTTGACTCTGTATTAATAGATGAAGCAAGAACTCCACTTATAATATCAGGTGGTGCGATGCATTCAAATAATCAATATACTGATGCACAAAGATTTGTTAGAGATCTAAAAGAAAATGAAGATTTCATAATAGATGAAAAAACAAAAAGTATTAACTTAACAGATGAAGGAAGTAAGAAATGTGAAAAATTCTATGGAATAGATAATATGTATGATATTAAATATTCAGCTTTAGTTCATCATATAAATCAAGCATTAAGAGCAAACTTTACTATGAAAAATGAAGTTGATTATGTAGTTCAAGATGGTAAAGTAGTTATAGTTGACCAATTTACAGGAAGACTTATGCAAGGAAGAGCTTTCTCTGAAGGATTACACCAAGCAATCGAAGCTAAGGAAGGCGTAAAAATTAATGAAGAAACTAAGACACTTGCAACTATTACATTCCAAAATTTATTTAGAATGTATAAAAAACTATCTGGTATGACAGGTACTGCTAAAACAGAAGAAGAAGAATTTAGAAATATATACAACATGTATGTAATTCAAATTCCAACAAATAAACCTGTTATAAGAAAAGATATGGCAGATTTAATATTTGCAACTAAACAAGACAAATATAATGCTATTATAAAAGAAATTAAAGAAAGACATGCAACAGGACAACCAGTTCTAGTTGGTACAATAGCAATTGAAACAAGTGAACTTATAAGTAATATGCTTAAAAAAGAAAGAATTAAGCATGAAGTATTAAATGCTAAGAACCATGCAAGAGAAGCAGAAATTATTGCTAAAGCAGGGGAAATAGGTTCAGTTACAATCGCTACTAATATGGCTGGTCGTGGTACCGATATTAAACTAGGTGAAGGTGTAAAAGAATTAGGTGGTTTATGTGTAATCGGTACAGAAAGACATGAATCAAGACGTATAGATAATCAGCTTAGAGGACGTGCTGGTAGACAAGGTGACCCAGGTTATACACAATTTTTTGTAAGTTTTGAAGATGACTTAATGGTTAGATTTGGAACAGATAGATTTAAAGATTTACTTCAGGCTGCTGGTCTTGGAACAACAATTAATTTAAGAAGTAAAACAATGACTAGAAATGTTGAATCAGCTCAAAAGAAAGTTGAAGGAAATAACTTTGATATAAGAAAGAGTTTACTTCAATATGATGATGTAATGGGTAGACAAAGAGAAATCATGTATGAAAGAAGAAATGAAATACTTGATAGTGACTCAATTCATGAATCTATAATAAATTTAATTAAAGATCATATTTATAATTTAGTTATGTCTCACTTAGTAGAACAACCTGAATTACTTGAATTTGATTGTTCTGAAATATGTGAATATGTAAATGAAAATTTACTTAGAAATTCAAATATGAAATTATCTGAAATTATAAATAAATCAAAAGATGAAGTAATTCAAATATTAGAAGATAAAATTATAGGAGAATATGAAAATAAAATAAAAGATTTACCAGAAGAAATAGTAAATGATTTTGAAAAGGTAATTGCATTAAGAGTAATTGATACACACTGGATGGAACATATTAACACTATGGATCATTTAAAAGAAGGTATCGGTCTTAGAAGTTATGCACAAAATAACCCTTTAGTTGAGTATACTAATGAAGGATTCCAATTATTTGATGAAATGCTTGATACAATAAATAGAGAAATAACAAAATATTTATTAAAAGCAGAAATTAAACAAAACCTAGAAAGAAAAGAAGTTGTTAAACCAACAGGAACAAATGATAGTAAAGATAAAGTAAAAACAACAAGAAAAGTAGAAAAAATAGGTAGAAATGAACCATGTCCTTGTGGAAGTGGTAAGAAATATAAACAATGCTGTGGTAAATAACTTGTTTTACAAAGTAAAAAATTATTGATGGGGGAAATAAAATGAGTTCGAGAATATTTATACAAGATACTACAACACTTGCATTAATATATAATTATGAAGCAACAAGAGGTATGTTGTTGGCATTAGATAAGATAAAAGAATTTGATCATATAGTAGATGAAAATCTTGAAAAAATGAATAGTAAAGTAAATATGGTTTATCCATTGGATTATTCAAAATTAATATATTTTACCTCGTTTGACCAAAAAGGTAATGAATATTGTATTTTAAAACCTGATTTCGATGAAGAACAGGCAAGAATTAATTATATATATAGAGCACCATATGATGTCATAAAAGCATCAAAAATGGAAAATGCTCTTGATGTACTTGGATTAAGATTAGAAGATAATAAGATTATTAAAAAAGAAAAAAATAAAGTAAAGAGTATGAGTTTAGATTATAAGGATAATATGTAGTTTGATTAAATGAAAGGGCTTATTTTATAGTGAAAAAATGTAGTGATTGCGATGTAATAATGATTGGAGAAACAGATTTACATACAGATTATATAGGCGGTATTAGATTTGAGGAACAGATATATTTAGATTTAGAAAAAAATGTAAAAATACCAACGGAAAATGAAGATAAAATACTTAAAAAAGGACCAAAAAGGGTCAAAGCGAGAGTGTGTCCTGTTTGTGGTAAAGTTGAATTATACATTGATCTAAATAATTAAAGTTATTAAATTAATACAATAAATAAAAAATGTTAAGATTAAATTCTTAACATTTTTATATACTCTATAAAGGTGTTACTCAAAAATAAAATATTTTTGTAAATAAAATGTATAATACTTTAAAAAGTGGTGACAAATAAAAATATATATAATATAATCAAACTAACGATAGGAGGATTTATGAAAGATAAGAAAAATATTTTAATTGGCGCATTAGTATTTGTAATCGCAATGATGGCAGTAGGTTATGCAGCATTTGCTACTACATTAAATATTAATGGTACTGCTACAATCGCAGGTGAATGGGATGTAGAAATTACAGGTATAACTCCAGCATTTACTGGAACTGCAAGTGATAAAACTCCTGCAACATATACTGCAACAACTGCAACATTTGATGCAAATTTAATGGCTCCAGGAGATACTGCGACTTATACAATAACAGTAGAAAATAAGGGATCAATTGATGCTAAATTAGATACAATTACATTAACTCCACAAACAGATGGATCAGATGCAATTGTTTATACTGTTAAATCTCAACCAAGTGCTAATGATGTTTTAAAAGCAGGTGCTTCAACAACAGTTGTAATTGAAGCAAAATATGATGAAACAGTTACTTCTGTACCTTCAGTAAAAACTAAAACATTTACTGGTGTTCTTGAATACGTTCAAGCAAAATAGTAAAAATGAGTGAATATTCACTCTTTTATTTTATTACGAGGTTTCTATGAATAAAATTAAGAAAAGAAGAAAAAATAAGATATTAAAAAATAAAACTAAAATTATTGTTATTGTTTGTATTGTTTTTGTATTGCTTTTATCTATAGGATATGGTATATCTTCAACATTAATTTCATTAAATGGTACTGCTACAATTGGTGAAGAAAAAGAATGTAAAAATAAAATTACAGGAACATATAAACTTAATACATTTTGGAATGGTCAAGATAACAATAAACATTACCATGCTATTTTAACTATTAAAAATGAAGAGGCTGAAAGTATTCCATCTTGGACTATAAAAATAAAAGGTCCATCAGATTCACAGATACAGGTAAACGCAAATGTTACAAAGTCTGATGATGGTGTTTTAACATTAACTCCATATTCTTGGAATTCTGTAATAGATAGTGGAAAAGAACTTACTTTGGATTTTATAGTTATAACTGTTGAAGAAGATTTTGATCCTACATATATAACTTTTAATGATTGTAAAATATATGGTAAAGGTGTTGTAAATCCAGATCCAGTAGATCCATCTGTTGAATTAACTGGTCTTGAATTATCACCAAGTTCATATGAAATGATTGTAGGAGAAAAGGTAACTCTTAATACAATAAAAACACCAAATAATGCAACTGCAACTTTAACTTATATATCTAGTAATGAGTCAGTTGCAACTGTTTCACAAAGCGGTGAAGTAATTGCTTTAACGGAAGGAACTACTACTATAACAGTTAGTTCTGGTAATATAACTGCTAGTAGTACAATAACTGTTAAGAAAAAAGACGAAACACCAGTTACACCTGATGGAATAGAACTAAAATTTGCTCAAACAGGATATTGGGGAGACATAAGTACAGGACAATCTATGAATTTTAATATCACAATAACAAATAATACGGATACTGCCATAAATAATTGTTCATTTTTTATAGGATTTCCATCTGGTTCAAAATATACTATATGGACTGGAAATGTAACCGTAAATGACGGTGATTTTAGTTATAATTCAGCTATTGATGCAAATGGTAATGTAATTATATATGGGCAAGTTACATTACCTGCAGGTTATGATATAAATGACTATTTATCTCCATCCATAACTAATATACAAGTGAGTTGATTAAAATGAAAAGTTTAAATATATATATAATTATGATTCTTTATTTCGTTTTTACGTTTTTTTTAGAAAGAGTATTTGGAAATGTAATAGGATATATTACTCCTATGATTTTACTAATAATATCACTTTATATTCATTTTACAGAAGGCGATAATCATGGTAGATTTCCAAGAAATAAAGAATACATAAAGAAAATGATTATAATAATGCTTTTATATGTAATTATTTATTTCTTTTTAGGATTATTATTTGGCTTTACTAAAAGTCCTTATTCACATAAAATAATAACATTATTAAAAAATATATGGAGAATAATTGTTCCTGTAATAGCATTAGAATATATTAGAAGTTTTACAGTATGTACTAATTCAAGTAATAAATTTATAATAGTTACATTTACGTTATTACTATTTGTTATTGAACTTAATTTAAATACATTTATTAAAAATATAAATATTAGTGAAGATGCTTTTAAATATGTATCTAAAACAGTTATACCTTTATTTGCAACAGAAATGTTATGTACTTATTTATGTTTAAAAGGTTCATATAGATTATCATTGTCTTATAGAATTATATTAAATGCCATAACAATATTTTCACCAGTTTTTCCAGATATAGATTGGTTTGCAAGTGGAATAATTGGTGTATTATTCCCAGCAATTATATTCTTACTTTATAAATATGATTATCAAAAAAAGAATAGAAGAATAAGCAGACGTGATTTAAAAAAACAAAATCCTATAATTTATGTTCCTATATTTATAATCTTAATTATATTTGGCGCATTTATGCTTGGGTTATTTAAATATGAACCTATTGCGATAGTATCTAACAGTATGGATCCTGTATTTAATAGGGGGGATGTCGTTGTTTTACGTAAAGTAAACAAAACAGATTTGAATAAACTAAAAAAATATGATATTATCATATATAGTATAGATAAACAACTTGTCGCACATAGAATAATAAATAAAAAAGAAGAAAAGGAAGAATTATATTTTAAAACAAAAGGTGATGCTAATATTTCTCCTGATTTGAAATGGGTAAAAGAAGACCAAATAGTTGGAAAATATGAATTTCATATTAAATATGTAGGTTATCCATCTGTTTGGTTAAATGATCTTTTTAAGAAACAGAAACCGAAAGTAGAAATAAAGTAGTGAGGGTAATATGCAAACAAAGAATAGAAAGAGAAAACTTATTTTAAAAAAATGGGTTAGAATTGTAATTGTATGTATTCTATTCTTTTTTGCGTCTGTGTCTGCATATAATATAATTAATGGATTATCACCTAAACAAAATAAAAGTTTATATTATTCACATAAAGATTATGGTAAAATAGATTATAAAGTATATTTGAAACAAAATAATTTCTTTGAAGAAGAATATTTACCTAAAGGAAAACAATATACTTCCGAATTAATAGATTATATAGATATTAATTTTAATTATTTATATTCTGGTTCAAAATTAACTAATATAGAGTATGAGTATAATATAAATGGTGAAATAATAGGTGAATATGAAAATAGTACTGATTCAAAATCAGAAATTTGGAACAAGAAATATGTTATATTAGAAAATCAAAAAGGTAAAAAATATGATTCTATGTTTTTTAATATAAATAAAGACTTGAAATTAGATTATTTGAAATATAATAATGAAGCTAATAATTTTAAAAATCAATTAAAACTTGCTATAGATGCAAAATTGTTAGTTAAATTTAATGTTACTTATACAGCTACCATAAAGGATTCAGATAAAAAAGTAAGGGGTTCAGATACTTTAGAATTAAGTATTCCACTATCAAAAGCAACAATGAATATAACTACTAAAGAATTAAAAGAAGATACTAAAAATTTATATGATGAAGAGTTAGTTCCAAGAAATATGAAAAAAGTTTATATAAATTCTGTGTTGTTGATAATTACAATTGTAATATCTGGTTTACTTAAGGATAAACTTATAATAAACAAAAAGACATATTATATGAGAATTTATAATAAAATATTGAAAAATTATGCAGATATTATAGTTGAGGTATCAACTAAACCTAATTTAGAAAATTTAGAAATATTGGATATTAAAAATTTTGATGATTTAGTCGATACAGAAGAAGAGTTAAAATCTCCAATATTACTATATGAAGTAAAAAAACAAAAAGAGTCTTGGTTTATAATAATAAATAATAAATATGCATATAGATACATATTGAATAGTGAGGATATTGATTAAATAGGTGCAATATGAGAAAAAAGGTAATAACAATAATTTTGTCATTAATATATACAATATTTATGGCAGTTGGTACTAGTTTTATAAAAAGTAATAGTTTTAAATATTTGAAAGATAATTTGATAATAATGATAATTTTATCGTTATTATTATTTTTAATACTTTATTTTATATTAAATAAGTTATTTGATTATCTAGATGATTATAAAAAGAAAAAAGATAAAACTGAAAATAGAATATTAAATTTATTTGATAAACATCCAATTATATTTTCAAGTATAGTTATGTTTATTTGTTATTTAATTTATATGATAGCATTTTATCCAATTATAATGTCAAAAGACCCTAGTTTTCAATTGCTTCAGTATTTTCATATCGATAATAAATATTCATATTATTCTGTATTACTTGATAAAAATGTAATAATTACAAACCATCATCCAGTTGTTCACACTCTTCTTTTGGGAACTTGTGTAAAAATTGGAATGGTACTTTTTAATAGTTCAAATGTAGGCTTATTTATCTACAGCATAATTCAAACAAGTATTCTTATATTAACTCTTTCATATACAATCAAATTTATGAAAGAAATAAATATATCTATAAAATATAGATTTGCATGTTTACTTATATATGCCTTAGTACCTGTATTTCCTTTTTATGCGATGAGTCCAGTTAAAGATGTAATATTTGGATGTTTAATAATACTTTATATAATTACAGTTTATAAATGTATAAAATTAGAAGAAAAGATAAGCATAAAAAATATTATAAAAATTATAATTTTATCAATATTAATGTTTTTATTTAGAAATAATGGAATACATGTATTTATATTAACATTCCCATTTTTGATATTAATAAATAAGAAAAATAGAAAAAGTTTTTTAATTATATTTTTAGTAGTAGTATCATTATTTGTGACTTATTCTAAAGTAATTTTACCATATTTTAAGATAACGCCATCAAGTGTTCGTGAAACGCTTAGTATACCTTTTCAGCAAACTGCAAGGTATGTAAAAGAACATGAAAATGAAGTAACTAATGATGAAAAAAAGGCCATTGATAAAATACTTGGTTATGATACATTAAAAGATAGATATAAAGAAGAAATAGCAGATCCAGTAAAAAATGAATTTAATAAATATAGTACAAAAGAAGATTTAAAAAATTATTTTGTTGTATGGTTTGAAATGTTTAAAAAGCATCCATTAACTTATGTAGAAGCAACAATAAATAATACATATGGATATTTTTATCCATTTAGTACAAAGTGGTACATATATTATAAATATACACCAATAATTAAAGAACATGGTATTGATTATCATTATAATAATTTAACAAACCTTAGAACAAATTTATCAAATTATGGTAATATATTTCCATATATTCCAATTATAGGCTTAATAGTTAATATTGGATTTAGTAATTATATATTAATATTTATGTTATTTTATTTAATATATAAGAAAAAATATAAAGAAATGTGTTACTTATTTCCATTATTTGTTTTAACCTTAGTGTGCATTGCGTCTCCAGTAAATACATATTTTAGATATGCGCTTCCTACAATTTTCGCAATGCCAGTTATGATAAGTATGTTTTTTAAAACAATTAGAAATGGTAAATAAAGCCATTTCTTTTTTTTACTTCTTATGTTATAATTATTATGGTGATAATATGGATACTAAAGAATTAAAAAGCGAAATATTATTGTTAGATGAAAAACTAAATAATATTTGGAGGTTACTTTGATGTAGATAATAAAAAGAAAGAGTTATCTAATAAAGAAAGTAAACTTCAAAGTTTATATGATAATAATTTATGGAACGCTAAAGAAACAATTGATTTATCTAAAGAAATAGGTAATGATAAAAAAATAATATCAAATATCGAATCTTTAAAACAAACATTAGAATCATATATTGATATAGTTAATAGTAATGATGATGAATTAATAAATGAACTTATAAATGAAATAAAAGGTACAATTAAAGAAATTAATTTATTAGAATTAGAAACAAAACTATCAGGAAAAAATGATAAAAAAAATGCTATTTTAGAAGTACATTCAGGTGCAGGTGGAACAGAAAGTTGTGACTGGGCTGATATGCTTCTTAGAATGTATTTAAGATGGTGTGATAAAAATAATTTTAAATATGAAATTTTAGATACATTACCAGGCGAAGAAGCAGGTATAAAAAAAGCAATTGTTTTAGTAAAAGGATTAAATGCATATGGATATTTAAAATGTGAAAGAGGTGTTCATAGATTAGTTAGATTGTCACCATTTGATTCACAAAATAGAAGACATACATCATTCGCAGCAGTTGAAGTTATTCCAGAAGAGAATGATGATATAAACATAGAAATAAAAGATAGTGATATAAGAGTAGATGTATATAGAAGTAGTGGAGCAGGAGGACAAGGAGTAAATACAACAGATAGTGCAGTTAGAATAACACATTTACCAACAGGGATTGTAGTAACTTGTCAAAATGAAAGAAGTCAGCTTAAGAACAAAGAACAAGCTATGGTAGTATTAAAATCAAAATTATATGCACTAGAAGAACAGAAAAAACTAGAAGAATCAGAAAAATATAAAAAAGGTCAAAGTTCAATTAACTTTGGTTCGCAAATAAGAAGTTATGTAATGCATCCGTATTCCATGGTCAAAGATCATAGAACAAATTATGAAACAAGTAATGTTTCTAAAGTATTAGATGGCGATATTGATGAATTTATAGAAAGTTATTTGAATATGAGTAAAGAATAAATGGAGGAGTAAAATGGAGTTTATTAGAATTAGAGATGTAGAAAAAACTTATCCTACTGGTGTAACTGCATTATATGGACTTAACCTAGAAATAAAAAAAGGTGATTTCGTATTTATAATAGGTGCATCAGGTAGTGGTAAATCAACACTTATAAAAATGCTTTATAGAGAAGAAAAAGCAAGTAGTGGAGAAATAATAATTGGAGGAGTAAAAGTTGGTAAACTTAAAAATAGAAAAGTTTATAAACTAAGAAGAAAACTTGGTGTAGTATTCCAAGACTTTAAATTATTACCAAAGCTTACTGCATATGAAAATGTAGCATTTGTACTTGAAATGTTTGGTTATGATAAAAAGGAAATAAGAAAGAAAACATTAAAAGCACTAGATTTAGTAGGATTAAAAGAAAAAGCAAAAAGTTATCCACATGAATTATCCGGTGGAGAACAACAAAGGGTCGCAATTGCAAGAGCAATAGTAAATGCACCAAAGTTATTAATATGTGATGAACCAACTGGAAATTTGGACCCAGATACGTCATTAGAAATAATGAAAGTACTAGAAGTTATTAATAATTTAGGTACAACAGTAATAGTAGTTACACATGATAGAGATATAGTAAATAAGATGAAAAAGAGAGTTATATTATTAGATAAAGGAAAATTAAAGAAAGATTTTGCGAAAGGAACATACGATAAGAATGAGAAACATTAGAATTTTAATAAAAAACATTAGAGATGGTTTTAAAAATGTAATAAGAAACTTTAGTTTGTCCTTAGCATCAATATCATGTATAACAGTAACTCTTTTAATAGTAGCGTTCGCAATTGTTGGATCGTATAATGTAGAAAATTTTACTAAAGTAATTAGAGATGATTTTACAATAGTAGTTTATATGAATAACTCTAATACAGAAGAAACAGAAGCAAAAATAAAAAATGAAATAAATGGTTTATCTAATATTGAATCAATAATATTTAATTCAAAAAAAGATATAGCAAATGAAATGAAAGAAGAATCAGAAATATTTAATACAATCATTTCATCATGGTCAGATTCAGAAAATCCTTTATATGATACATATTTAGTAAAAGTAAAAAATTCAGAAAAAATATCAAATACAGCATCTAAAATTGAAAAAATAGAAGGTGTTGAAATGGTTAGATATGGAGAAGGAATGATTGAATCATTATTATCTATATTTAAAATAGTAGAAAAAATATTAATTGTTATAGTTGTATCACTTGTTTTAGTAACAGCATTCTTAATAATTAATACAATAAAAATTACAATATTTAGTAGACAAGAAGAAATAGAAATTAAAAGACTTGTAGGAGCATCTAACTTCTCAATTAAACAACCATTTGTTATAGAAGGTTTATTTATTGGAGTACTTGGTTCAATAATTCCAGTTCTTGTAACAATTTATGGTTATTCTGTATTATATGAAAAAACAGGTGGAATATTATTCTCTAAATTTATACAATTAGTAGAGCCATTCCCATTCACATTTGAAGTATCATTGATTTTAGTATTAATAGGTATAGTTGTTGGTATGATAGGTAGTAGTAAAGCAGTAAGGAAGTACTTAAAAATATAATGAAAAAATATATTAAGTTATTAGTACCAACAATATTAACAATAATATTAATTCTTCCATTTAATAATGTCCAAGCAAAGACACTTGGAGAACTAAAAAAAGCATATGAAACTACTTTAAATAAATATAACGAGACAAAAAATAATATTAAATTAACAGAAGAACAAATATCAAGTACCAAATCAAGAATAGATAGTATATATACTGAAATGGCACAAGCAGAAAAAGATATTCAAAATACAACAAATGAAATAACAAAATTAAATAATCAAATTGCTGAAAAAGAAAAACAAATGAAAGAACTTATGAAATTTTTCCAAGTATCTAGTGGTGAATCTACTTACTTAGAATATATATTTTCAGCAGATAGTATAACAGATTTTATATATAGAGTATCTGTAACAGAACAATTATCAAAATATAATAATAATTTGATAGATGAAATGCATAAAATGATAGATAAAAATAATAAGAATATTGAATCACTTCATAAAAAAGAAGATTCTTTAAAATCTCTTCAATCAGAATTAACAGAAAAAGTAACTGAGTTATCAAAATCTAAGGATGCACTTGGAGAAGAAAGTTTATCATACGAAGAAGAATTAAAGGCACAAAAATCAATATTAGATTATTATACAAAATCAGGTTGTAAAGATAATGAAGATGTATCAAGTTGTGGTAGTGCACAGTTACCTGCAGGTACTAAGTTCTGGAGACCATTATCATCTGGTTGTATAACAGAAAATTATGGTTATAGGATATGTCCATTCCATGGCAAAGAAATACATTCAGGTATGGATATGGCATGTGGAGACCATAAGATATATGCTGTATCAGATGGTAAGGTAAAATACACTGGTTATAGCCGTGGTGGATATGGAAATTATATCGTAATACATCACAATATAAATGGTAGAAAATATTCATCATTATATGGACATTTAGCTGCAATTTATGTTAAACAAGGTGATATAGTAAATAAAGATACTGTTATAGGCTTAATGGGATCAACAGGAGCATCAACAGGAACACATTTACATTTAAATATATATAATGGTTGGTATTTACAGGCAGGTGAATCAGCATCATTAACGGATCCTAGAAATTATATTAATTTCCCAACATATAATGGTGGCGCATATGCTAGATTCGCAGATAGAACTACATATTATAATTAACAAAAATAAGTATCCTTTTTTGAACTGAACCCCAAAAGTTGGACAGTTTATTAATAGTTTCTAATTAGAGGATTG
>OGYE01001094.1_pt1 | contig 17753 bp, 13 predicted proteins | sample 1576471 | NCBI WGS metagenome assembly OGYE01 (sample SAMEA3541532, study PRJEB24748) | human gut metagenome | biome: human gut; feature: human-associated habitat; material: faeces | place: China | collected 2012
AAGCAATGACAATGGGGGATAGAATCGCGATCTTTCGGGAAGGTGTTCTTCAGCAGGTTGATACACCGCAGAATGTATATCAGAGACCGGAAAACTTGTTTGTAGCACAGTTTATTGGCTCTCCTCCTATGAATATCTGGGAAGAAGAGGGAAAGATATGGGGGATTCGCCCCGAGCATATCCACGTTACGTTAAACTCTGATCATATCCAAGCACAAGTCATGACAATGGAACACACAGGAAGAGAGAAGATTCTCTTTGTTTTAACACAGAGGCAGGGAACTTTGGCCGTTTTAGCAGGTGTTGATTGCAGTTTGAAAGAAGGCGACAGATGTTTTTTGCAGATGGATAGAGAATTTTTGCACCAGTTTGATCCAGATAACGGAAGGCGGATTTTATAGCAGGTAGACATTTTTAAAGCTCTCTAGTATACTAACAATGACGTTTTCCTTTTATGAAAGATATTGTAAAAGGAATGTTGCGCATCAATTGTTTTAATCCATAAAAGCTGGCGGAAGATTTGATTGTTGGAGGAACAGGATTTTTTATGAGAGAATATGAATATTATTTATTTGAAAATTTTGATACAGATAAAGAAGCGGGAAATCCGGATAATCCCAGAAACTTCTTAGGGAAGCAAACGGATGAACTCTTATCTGAGGTTGCAAATCATCTATCAGGAGATTGTTTGTACTCTGTGTGCTGTGAAAAATATGGCTCTGAACTTGTCCACAAGTTACTGGATGAAGGAATTTTACGGCAGGAAGGAAAAAAACTCTATTTTGATTGTCCGATTTTTTTAAGAGAGGATTCAGAAGTTTTACATAAAGAAGTTTCAGTCAGGGCAAAGAGAATGGTTGATCTGCTTGTTCAGATTCTTCCACAACTTAATTCCTGCTGTGAAAAGCTGAACAATGGATTTTCTGTGCAGCTTAATTTGTACCATATCCTATGTGGCATGGTTTTTGATGGATATTTGTTTGATTATTTGAGCAGCGCGGGAGCTTTGGCAACTTCCAGAATTCATAACTCTGGGCTGGATTACTTAGCGGTTATCTATGAGAAGTGTAACGAGCTGCAAAGCTTGTCCAATGGGCTACTTTGCTCATATAATCGTCTGGTGAATGAACAGTGTTCTCTGCAATCCTTTGGTGATGCTCAAGGAGATCGTTTTGATTTTTACCGCTTGTTTCGGTTACTGGAAAAGAAGAATGTACCGGAAAGGTTTTTGAATGCAAATATCCTGCTAGGTCATGCAGTCGGAGAAGCAGATAAAGATGCTTTGCTTGCACAGGTTGCTTTGTTGGTGAAGACAGGAGTGTGCGATCCATCGGTTGTAAAACTAATGGAACACTTTGGATATATGCAAAATGGAACAATATGTGTTCCAGTCTATACAAGGGAAGATCGATCTATTATTATGGAAATAGAACATCTTGTGGAAGAATGCATTGGATCAGTTATGGCTGATACTCTGATGGATTTGGCAAATGATATAGATATTACTGCTGTCAGACATGGAGTGAATAGACTGGAAATTGCCAATGAGCTTTATCATATTGTCTTTGGTTCTGTCAATGAAGAGTTGGTTGCACGAAAAATTGTTTCTGTGCCACAAAATTTGCCGGAAGAGGGAAGATATTTTAAATGTATTGAACTGTATTAAGTATGTGGTTATAATGCTTTAGAGTATAATAAAAGCCAGCATCATTTAGATGCTGGCTTTTATTGCAGAAAAAAACGTTTTGCAGGGCTATCAATTTTAAGAAGATGATGTTGTAATAAGTGAGATAATAGCTTTTGCAGCTTGGTTTGGTGTAAGGTTAGAAATATCGAGTTTGTAAGTAGAAAGCTTATCGTACAAGGTAAGTCGTGCCAGACTACGTTCTATAATATCTTCTTCACGCAGTTGAGCGTCAATGTCTTTTTGCAGATGTTCCCGAATAGCTTGGGGAGAAGCTGTGAGTGTAATACAAAAGAGAGAAGTATCTCCCAGTGCAGGTTCAATACGGGAAATGACCTCATCCAAAATACTGGGCTGGTCCATTACCCAGCAAAAGATAACATTTTGATAATCGGAGCATTTCAGAAAATTTTGCAGCATAAAACCGATATTTTCCATAACAACCTGTTTGGTCTGTTCGGTAACGGTAAAAGGATGGCTGTACCAGCACCAGTCCCCGTCCAGAAATACGCTGGCAGGAAGCAGTTGCATCAGTTCCTTACATACTGTGGTTTTTCCAACGCCCATGGTTCCGTTAATTAAGATACAGTGTTTGGACATGCAGAATCCTCCTGTTAGATTATAGTGTCTTGTCAGGATTGGAATACTTTTTATTGAGTAGAACCGAAGAAACTACGGAAATACCAATTAATACCACGATGGTGACAAGGCTTTTCGGGGTAAGAGCGGACAGGAAGCCGCCAGAAAGACTTTGTGAGAACAGGTCAGCAAATAAAACATGGAGAATCATTACTGGAGAAAGTCCCAGCAATGAGCCGATCAGATATCGTTTGTAATCCGTTGAGCAGGCTCCCAGAAAAAGACTGCACAAATCACCAGGAAGAACAGATACAATGCGAAGCAGATAGGAAAGCATGATCTGGTTGGAAATGCCAAGTTTTTGAATCTGCTGTAGTTTAGGGTATTTCTCAATTAAATGATCGATAAGATCGCTGCCGAAATGGTGACCAATCCAATAAGGGACCGAAACACAGACGATAAGGCCAATATAATTGATGATGATTCCCCACAAAGTCCCAAACCAAAAGGCAGAGACAATATACAGAGCAGATAGCGGAAAAATTACCGAAAGAGATTTTACCGCAAACAGAACAACAATTCCCACAGCAGCGAGGATGATATTGGATGGTTGATAGGAAATCAATCCGGAAAGGGACATACGGCTTCCAATTATGATAGAAATGATGACCAAAAGTATGGTAAGAATGGGCGGAAGGATTTTGAGTGTTTTTGTCAATTTGGATGGATGCAAGATGAATACACTCCTTAGCATATCAAATAGAAAGTAACAAACACGGCTGATAACGACTTAATTGTAGTATATAAAAGAGAAAAGTCAAGGAACTTTTTGTTAAATAGATTCAAAAATATCTTTCTATTTGAAAAATTATATGATAAAATGGAAAAAGAAATCGAAGAAAAAAAGATACCAAGTATATTAAAAGAGGTGTTTTTCGATGCAAGCAATCAAGCTGGATGAATTTTTAAATTATCACTTTTTGTCCAATGTAAAGCTCAGTCCAAGTGCAGACAAAGCTGCTTTTGTTGTAAGCAAAAGCAATGAGGAAAAAGATGGATACACATCGGGAATCTGGACTGTAGATTTGAACACCAAAGAGTGCAGAATGTTGACTGCCGGAAAAGATGAATCTTCTTTTTTGTGGTTAAATGATGATACACTGCTCTTTACTTCGCGCAGAGACCGTACAAAACCGGAAGAAGTGGACCAGTACTACACCGACTGTTTTGTAATCTCCCTGCACGGCGGTGAGGCAAGAAAGAGAATGACCATCGATGCTCCTGCAAGAGTTGTTGCATCTATTGATGCAGACACCTATCTGCTGGATGTATCTTATGACAATAACCTGCCGGAAAACTTTTTCACAATGAGCCGGGAAGAACGTCAAAAACTGCTTGCTTCCCGCAAGGAAGAAAAGGATTATGAGGTATTTTCTGAGCTTCCGTTCTGGAGAAATGGTGCAGGAATTACCAATCTAAAACGCAGCCGTCTGTACCTGTACCATGCAGTGGAAAAGGTGATGGAGCCACTGACCGAAGCAAAATATCAGCTGGAAGGATATGACCTTTCGCAGGATAAGAAAAAACTGGTTTACTGTGGAAGCGATTTTCAGGGAGTAGAATCTCTGAAGCAGGAATTGGTTGAAATCGATCTTGCAACCAAAGAGAAAAACGTACTGGTTCCACTGGCAAGCTGGAACATTCACCATGTTGTATATGCTGGGGAAAAGATTGTGGTGACAGCCACCGAAAACAAAAAGTATGGCATTAATGAAAATGCAAATCTGTACTGCTATGACAGAGAAAATAAAAAATTACAGCTGATTTCCCAGCCTGACCGCTCCTATTACAGCAGCGTCGGTTCTGACTGCCGTTATGGCGGAGGAAAGAGCATGGTCGGTGAAGAAGACGGTATAACCTATATCACCACTGAGCGTAACTGGTCTAAAATTAACCACGTTTCCTTTGATGGTATGATTAGTTCTCTGACAGCAGATGAAGGTTCGGTTGACTGCATGGACAAAAAGAATGGTCGACTTGTCTATGTTGCGATGAGAAAAACTGGTCTTCAGGAGCTGTACACAGTAGAGCATGGAGAAGAGGTTTGTCTGACCCAAATCAACGCCATGGCATTGGAAGGCAAATCAGTGGTAACACCAAAGATGATTCGTTTTACCGATACCGATGGAGTGGAGATCGACGGATGGGTGCTTGAGCCGGTCGGATTTGACCCACAAAAGAGCTATCCGGCAATTCTGGATATTCATGGTGGTCCAAAGACCGTTTACGGAGCTGTGTTCTATCACGAAATGCAGTACTGGGCAAACTGTGGTTACTTTGTATTCTTCTGCAATCCACGCGGTGGAGACGGAAGAGGAAACCGCTTTGCAGACATCCGTGGACGTTATGGACAGGAAGATTATGATGACATCATGCAGTTTACCGATCAGGTGCTGTCTGCATATCCACAGATCGATAAGGGTCGTATCGGCGTTACCGGCGGAAGCTACGGCGGTTTTATGACCAACTGGATTATCGGTCATACCCATCGCTTTGCAGCAGCTGCTTCCCAGCGTTCCATTTCCAACTGGATCTCGATGGAAGGAACTTCGGATATCGGTCCTTACTTTGGTATGGATCAGGCAGGAGGAAACGCATGGGAGAACTTTGATCAGGCATGGTGGCATTCTCCGCTCAAGTATGCAGATAAATGTACTACACCAACCCTATTTATCCATTCAGATGAAGACTACCGCTGCTGGATGGTAGAGGCGTACCAGATGTTCTCGGCTCTGAAGGTACATGGAGTGGAATCGAGAATCTGTCTGTTCCACGGAGAAAACCATGAACTTTCCCGTTCGGGCAAACCAAACCATCGTATCCGCAGACTCAAAGAGATCACAGATTGGTTTAATCACTATCTCAAAGAAGAAAAGTAGAGGGAGGAATCATCATGCTGTCGATTTGCGGCAAGGACTGCTGTGAAAAGTGCAGCCGGAAAGAAAGCTGCGGCGGATGCATCAAGGTAAAGGGGCACCCGTTTGGTGGACAGTGCGTTGCGGCAAACTGGGTTCAGAACTTTGGCAGAGAAGGTATGGAAGAACGAAAACAGGCTCTTATACAAGAGATTAACGCCCTGCCTATTCCAGATCTTCGCATCACGGACTTAAATTTGCTCAATGGATTCTATGTGAATCTGGAATATCCTTTACCAAATGGACAGACGGCTAAATTTATTCGCGACGAGAATATTTACTGGGGAAATCAGATTGAGCGTCCATACAGTGAACGCTGCTATGGCTTTGTAGCAGATGACGATTTTGTACTTGTCTGTGAGTATGGCTGCAATGGAACAGACCCTCAGATTGTTCTGTATAAAAAGAGATAATAAAAAAGGATGTGCTTTTTCGGCACATCCTTTTTTAGAAGGAGAAAACATGTTAGAAGTATGCTTTGACCTTTCCGTGGAAGGGTTATTAAAATCGGCAAAAAATAAATTTCTTGGCAATGACCAAGGAAGAGTACTTTCATTGGCCTTTGCGTTATCGCTTGGAAATATTGCAGATTTTCCGGATTTTGAAAGTCGAAAAGAAGTGTTTGAGCATTTAAACGAACTGAGTCCGTGGCGGGATGAAGAAAGAGTATATCTGGAAAAAAATCTGAAAAAACAATTTAAAAATAGAGAAGATCTTTTTCAGTTATCAAAGACAGAACCAGTAAGGCTTTGGGTGGATAAAACGGCGGACAGTTTGTGTGGATTCCTTTCCATTGCAGAATTGTTGTATCAAGCAGGATCACAAGTCAGCATGGTTTTTCTTCCATTTTGGGAGGAAAGTGAGGGAGGGATTGTTTGTTATAAAGGTTGGGGAGAAGTTGAATCCCAGAGATTGCCGGAGTACCTGATGCAGGAAAGAAAATTATCCCAAACACAGCTTCAGAGTCTTTCTTGTATATGGAAAACGCTGCAGAGAGAAAATGCACCGCTCCGTGTCTTTTTGGGAGGGAAAATATTAGGAGTAGATGATTGTTTTTATGATCATTTTATTCTGAAAAGGCTTACAAAAGAGATGCGTGTATCAGAGCTGATTGTTTCAACTTTGGTAAATTTTGATTTTTCTATCGGCGATGGTTTTATTGCACAAAGAATCCATTCTATGATCAAAGATGGACAGATAAAATTGATACAGGAAGATGCAGAAAATTTTTATCAAATGGTAATTTGCAAAAATCAATTTAAAAGATAAGTTCTAAGACAAAACATAACCCAAAACCGATTGCAGTGGGGAGCAGAAAAGCAAGAAAAGTCCATTTGAGACTTTTGGTTTCCTTCCAGATCGTCAGGCAGGTGGTGGAGCAGGGCCAATGAAACAAAAACAGGATGGTAACAGCGACTGCGGTTTGTACTGTCCAGCCGTTTGCAAGCAAAAGGCTGTGCAGTGCCGTCAGGTTTTCTGTTTCCATCAGGACACTGCTTTGCAGATACCCCATCATGATCAGAGGAAACACAATTTCGTTTGCGGGGAATCCGAGGATAAAGGCAAGCAGGATAACCCCATCAATTCCAAAAGCTTGAGCAAAAGGGTCCAGAAAGCTGGAAAGGATGAACAGCAGGCTTTCTCCATCGATAGTGAAGTTTGCAAGCAGCCAGATCAAAAGTCCGGCAGGAGCGGCAACAGCGGCAGCACGACCCAATACGAACAAAGTTCTGTCAAAGACAGAGCGAACGATTACTTTGCCTATTTGTGGGCGGCGATAGGGTGGAAGCTCAAGCGCAAAGGAAGAAGCTTCCCCTTTTAGGACAGTTTGAGAAAGTAATCGGGAGGAAAGGAAGGTCATGCCAATCGAAAGAAGAATCCATAATGTAAGTGCAGCGGAGGATAAAAAAGAATGAAATACCCCCTGACCGACCACAAAAAACATGGAAATCAGCGCAATCAAAGAGGGAAATCTTCCGTTGCAGGGCACCAGGCTGTTTGTCAGAATAGCAATCAGCCTTTCTCTGGGGGAATCGATGATGCGGCATCCAACAACACCGGCAGCATTGCAGCCAAATCCCATACACATAGTTAGTGCCTGTTTGCCGCAGGCATTTGCTTTTTGAAAACAGTGATCCAGATTAAATGCAACGCGTGGAAGATAGCCAAAGTCTTCCAGCAGGGTAAAGAGAGGGAAAAAAATCGCCATTGGCGGGAGCATAACTGAAACGACCCAGGCAAGGACACGATAAACACCCAGGACCAGCATATCATGAAGCCACTGAGGAGCATGCAGAAAGACAAAAAAGTCGCTGAGCCTTTCCTGAAACCAAAACAGGAGGTTTGAGAGTAAAGCGGAAGGATAATTTGCTCCGGTGATGGTGAGCCAGAATACCAGAAAGAGCAGAAGTAGCATAACCGGTATCCCTGTTTTAGGGCTGAGAAAGATGTGGTCCAGCTTGCGGTCAAACTCACGGGAAGAATCAGGGGCAGTAAAAACGCAGGCAGAACAAATTTGTTCTGCACGATGAACCAGGGAAAAAACGATTTTGTCTCGAAGTGACTGGTCGGTGTAACCTGCCTGATGTAATGTATCAAGAGCAGAGGAAATCTGAGAGTTAATCTGGCTGTTTTCTGTCAGAGGAATGCCGTTTTGGTCGGTAAGGTGTTCTGTAATCTGGGAATCAGGACAAAGTAATCGCAGTGCGGTCCATCTTACCGGAAGATGAGGCGGCAAAACAGGCTCCAGTGACTGACACAGGGAGGATAGAACATTCTCAATATCCCTTGGAAGCGGTGCGGGGGTAGTATTTATATTGGGAGCAGGATTTTTTGCAACCACGAGGATAGTTTCCAGCAGATTTTCCAATCCTTTTTTGTCCCGGGCAGTCGTTTGGACGACAGGAATTCCCAGCTTTTTGGAAAGAAGATTTGTGTCGATATAAATCTTCTTCTTTTTTGCTTCATCCATCAAATTTAAGCAGAGAATGGTTTTAGGCGTGATTTCCAGCACCTGCAGAACCAGATTGAGGTTTCGTTCCAGACAGGTTGCATCACAGACAACGACGGCAGCATCGCTTTTTCCAAAGCAGATAAAATCCCTTGCAACGACCTCTTCCGGGGAATGGGCCATGATGGAGTAGGTGCCAGGCAGATCGACAAAAAGGTATCCCTGGCCATGATATTCGCATCGTCCACAGGCATTGGAAACGGTTTTTCCAGGCCAGTTTCCGGTGTGCTGGTGCAGACCCCGGAGAAGACCGAAGTCCACACGCCGACGGCAGACCCCAACGCCGCCGTTTCCGTGCCGGAGACCCCGGCGGACAGCGTCGTCCTGGACGAGCCTGCGGAGAGCGTCCCGGAGGAGACACCTGCCAGCAGCGAGCAGCCCGCAGAGGCTCCGGCTGAGACCCCTGCCGAAACCCCGGCCGGCAGCGAACCGTCTGCCTCCACCGAAGTGCCCGCCGAGGAGCCGCCTGCCGAGAGCAGCAGCTCCTCCGAAGCACCGTCCATTTCCCTGCCCACACAGGATATTTTTATTCGTCGGATATAAGAGGGTTGCATGGGGCGAAACTTTCACCATACCAGAAACGATTTTATGCAAAGCTATATAGGCTGAGAATTGTAGAACAGAAGCGATTTGTGGTTGGTGGAGCAAAGTATACGGAAGAATTGAAAAGGTTTCATCAGCTGCAGGACGAGTACCTGTTACTGGTAAATAATGATATTAGGGATGTTGCGGGACTTGTGAAGTACAGGAGTGAACAGCAGGAAAAGGTGAAGCGGATTGATGACAGGCAACAGGAGATTTATAAGGAAAACGCCAGCAGGAAACGGAAGATTAAGACGGATGAGAAGTACCGGGAATATCAACTGTGGCATGCGGGAGTGCAGGAAGAACTGGATGAGCTGAAATCGGAGAAAAGGGATGTTAAGAGGCAGTTACAGCTTGCTGATAGCATTATGAAAGAGGATTTGTATACGGCTTATTATACGGCCTCGGAGGATGAAGCGATTGTTGGTGATAAGGAAATTGAGATACCATGGATGGAAGAACAGGAGACTGTATCTGAGGTTGAGAAAAAGGCAGCTACTGATATTGATAATGTTGATATGGAAATATGTCGGAAGGAAGATTTTTCTGTTATAGACGAACAAAGTAATATCGAAAAAGAACAGGCAGACTTATATGTTGAGGAATCTCGTGAAATGGATGATGTTGATGCGGAACAGATTTATACAGGTAAGAATGTAGCTGTAGATGATGAGGTCCTAGTTATTCCGATGGCTGCTGATAAGGTTGAATGGATTGCTGATAGGTTATCTGAGAGTGGAGCATATGAAGATGTAGATGTTCCTGTTAAGGCGGATATATTCGGATTTGATATTGCAGATGTAAGTGGAAGTATAAGGCTGTTTTCAGATGTTATGAAGAGGATGGGAATAAAGCTGGTTGGAGATGAGCTTTATGAGGAGTTTCAGAGAATTTATGATGAGAGCGTTGGTAGGGATGCAGGGAAGGAAAAGGCAGAGGATAAGATTTGGAATATGGGCAGAGGGAGGTGATTCCTCTGCCCGAAGTTTAATTTACAATTTTAAAACCAACCCTTTAATAGCGTGTTTCACAAATTCATCCTCGATCACCAATGTATTTTCCTCTTTTGGAAATGTAAAGTTGAGTAATTTGGAGAAAATATTGGTATTTGCCAATATGCATATTTATTTTGGAACAGTTATGTGCTACAATATATGACAAGAAACGCTCGATTTATCAACAAAACGAGCGTAACAAAGCATAGGAGGGAATATATGGATGTCAGTTATAACAAATTATTTAAGCTACTGATTGATAAAGAACTCAAGAAGACAGAATTTGCAAAAGAAATCGGGATTAGTGCTAATACATTAGCCAAGCTATCCCGCAATGAACTTGTTTCAATGGAAATACTCGTTAGGATTTGTAGGTACTTTGAGTGTTCTGTAGACGATATCCTCGATATTCTTCCAGAGAAAAAATAAGATAATAGATAATCAGTACTCGTGTGCTGAACGGTTCAAATAATAATTGGAAAGGTCGTATACAATATGTTAATTACAGCAATCCAAATTAGACGAATTGAAAACAGTGGAACCAAAATGCAAGGAATTGTAACTGTTACACTAGATGAAATGATTGCTATTCATGATATAAAAGTGCTAAAAAATGGTGACAGTATGTTCTTGGCTATGCCGAGCCGCACTACTAAGTCAAATACATTTAAGGATGTTGTGCATCCAATTAACAGTGATGTTAGACAGGTATTTGAACGTTTGGTATTTGCTGCCTATGAAATGGCGGATAGTATGAAATGTGGTCATCTGGAACTGATATTGAAAGATGAAAAAAAGAGTTCTGCATTTTTTGATTTGTCAATCAAAGACTATGATACAGGCAGAATTACAACACCGGTTGTGCATCAAACAAGTAACAATAGCAACATGCGTAATATAACGCCAGCACAGCAAAAGAAGCAACTGGAAAAACGGACTGATGATGACCTTTTGAAATGGTTAGAAGGGTAAGGTGAAGCAAGATGAAGGGTACGGTTCTTTTTACCAAAAAAAACGCCCTTGGAATTTATGGATTTATCAAAGATGAGAAAGGCGACTCATTCTATTTCGATACATCATGTATTATAAAAGGTAATTACATTCAAAAAGGCAATACTGTGTCATTTGAAATAGAGCAAATGGCAAATGGAAAGACTAAGGCAATTAATGTCGCAAATTTTGAATATAAAAAATTAGATGCAGAACAGCGTAATAAAATTGAACAGGTACTTTCTGCAAAATTGAGTGAAGTTAGCGTTATTGATTTTGCCGGTATCCCAGCTATTTTGAAATCTATTGGCTTTGATTATAAAGACTATAGCGAAGATTTGGGGACTTTTATTCAGAGAGAATTCGCAGGTGTTTTTATTATTAGAAAAAAAGTTGAAATAAACGGCAAAGTTTATCAGGCAGCTTTGTCCCGATTTGAAACAAAGGATTTGCTTCCACATGAAAAGGAAAATGAAATAGCTGAAAGAATCTCAACTGAGATGATTAAGAATGGATTTCTCCAATGCTCTACGCTACCCCAAATTCTTTCAGTGTTAAATGTTGATTACAAATCATATGCAAGTAGCATCACTCAATTTGTCGAGATGTATTTAGCGAAACATTTTGTTTTAATGCGAAATGTGCCCATGAACGGGAAAGTGTTGCCCAGCATTTTAGTTCCGTTTGGATCTGAACTTCTATATAATGTAACACTCTCACCATCAGTTAAAGAAAAGAATACAGGTTCAGACTTTGAGGAGCTTGAAAAGTATATTGACGAAGCTAGATACGAAGACTTTTTACGTTCCGAGAAGTTTGCAAAGAAATCTCCAGACCAATTGGGAGAAAACGGTATTTTACTTGCAATCAAAGCTATTGCAGGTTTTCTCGGCGACGATCCCAACATTAAATTAAATGATTTTCAAAGAGCTTTGATCGAAACTGAACGAGCTTCCGATCTGACTCAGTTTAGAGATGATGAAGATATTCTCCGGTTGGGTTTGCAATCATCCTATGTGCCTATGACCATGGACACATTCAAGATCTGTTTTGCAGATGTGTATCATGGCAAAAATAATCTAAACAATAACTGGAATGCGCTGGTTGAACGTTTTTGGTGTGTCAAAAATGATATTGCGTTTTATTTCAATGCAATTTGGTTGGTTATCCTAAAAAAAGACAGATGTGTAGACTTCTACATTGAAGAAGGTGCTAAGCAAAAGGATTTATATAGAATCGCAGATTTATTGAGAATATGGAAGCACTTTTCCGATTCTTCGTACTTTACAGTTCCGCTAAGATTAAAACGAAAACTTATAGGAAATTGCTTGGATTGTGGCAATATCGAATCGCTATGCAATGCAATCCATTTGTTTGATGATTTTACGATGCCAGAAGCTAAGCAGCTTGCCATCTATCTGCAGGGCGACGGTGAGATTGATAGTGACACCTTGATGAGTTATTTTCATTCAGATGTTGAAGCATTGGTATCCGAAAAACTTGTTAACCTCTTCTGGTATCGCTATAAGGATAGAGAACATTTGCCTGAAATGATAGTTCGTGTACTGTCTTCAGTATGCTGGGACTATGATGAAAGTTATATTGAGGTCATTTTGTACAACAATACATATAATGACTTCTCAGTATCTCAAAAAACAAAAATTCTTATAGGCGCATTTGAACAGCTTTGTGAGTATACAAAAACCTATAGAAAGGCATATTTATTGGTTAATTATATTTATACTCACATCGTTCCGAATTATTCCTATGTTTTGAGTAATCCATGTGATTTTTATTCTGCAAGATGGGAGAACCTTAAAACTTGGATGGTTGAACAGGTAACAGCTCAGTTATCTAGTGATGTTAGAACCGCCAGACTGATTTCTGTATTTAAGTATGATGATGTTGCAATGCATGAACTAGAGACGGTGTATTGCAATGATTATGTCAAACCAGAATTAGATGGATGTTTTGATGAGGAGTCCTTAGACGATCTTGTGGATCAGTATCGTAAAGAAGGGATTCCTTTTATCTCCCAGTGGATTGACAGTCAATATCGTAAATCAGCGGAACACGGCGTAGATACATTGATCCAAGAGCAGCGTTTTTCTGAAGCGATTCGTTGGGTACAGACGCAGAATACGTTGGGCGTGGCTAAGAAAAAATCAACTTTGCGAAAGATTATCTGTGAGAATTTCAAAGCAAGGGGATTCAATGAGAATGCATACGATATCTTTGCTCATGCCATTCCAGTTGCTTTTGCAGAAACAATTCTTCTTGAGGGTTTAACTGCAAACGAAGATGATGCTATTGCTGCATTGTTTGCAACATATGTGTTTCAAAAGAACTGGCTCAAAATTGCGTATATGTATGCTCCATATAGCGTGACGAGAAACACAATGCATCCTAAGCTTTATGAGCAAGTGAAAAACATCTTGATTGATAATGGCATTGATGCAAATAAGTATGCTGTAAGTCATTTTGATGTTATCAAAACTGCAATCAGAGTTCTTGGTAATAATGAGTTTGATGAATTCATTGAGTGGGCAAAGAAAATTCAAATTCCATATGGCTCGAAGCTATATGATTTGAAACCGAAAACTTTCGATGCGGTTATCAAAAACATGTTAACCGGCGCCGACTATAATAGTTTTTGGGACCAACTGATAATGCAAGTCCTTCGAACAGATAATGCCGAGCAGCAGGACATGCTTAGGTACTCTATTATAACTTCTTATATTGGAAGGTTTGGCGCTGTTAAATTTGAAAGCATGATCTCCACTTTGCTCAAATGGAAGGGGCCAGGAAAAGATTATTACGGATACTACACGAGTATTTGGAAAGGGCTCTTCACGGGTAAATATGGGTGCAATCTGCTTTCACTTAATGTACCTTTAATCAATGAAGCTCCTATCACCTATTGGAATTTGTTTTATGACATTGCGGTCTGCAAAAATCATGTTTTCTCTTTGGATGGCCTGTGGGGTACGCAGTGGCATAATCCGGTTTATAATATTCAAGAGTTTTATAGTGCTCTTGTTGAACGGTATTCTGAAAGTCGTGAAACTATCTTCTTACAAATTGCAGTGAAACTTTTGGAACAGTGTGACGAAACCGTTATTACGGAATTTGACAAGTATCTGTCCTATTGCAATAGTAATAAATCGAAGGATTTCTTGTTCCAAGCGATTATTGCCATGCTGAAAAAGAAAAAGTATCTTAATGAAATAGGGACCTTTTTGAGATCTGGATATTGGTATAACACTGAAACAGAGCGCAAATTAAGTCTAGTATTAGAATTGATCTGTGATAATGATCACGAGAAATTCAATGAGTTGCTTCGACTGAACTTGGATGAATACTGGTACGAACATTATGTATCTGATTTCTTAACGGCGTTCTCTGATTACCCCAAGGTTGATGTAATGGGGGTTCTCCAGGATAATAATCGTTCGGAAGAATATAGATTCCAGTTTATTAAAAATGCTTTTCAAATTGTTTACGTCCAATCTCAACTGGTTTCCATGCAAAATAGTGGATTGATCGTCGCTCCTAAATACAATATTCAGAACGAAGTTCTTGTGCGAAGTTATTTGGAGATGATGGATGTTTGTTATAGAAGACAGCTTCAAACAAACACTGCACCAAATGCTGTGTGGGTTCAGAATCGTTATCATCGTATTCTTGCCGCATGCGTATTATTGAGCGACAGTATCGGTGATTATGACGATGAAGATATTGTTGCATTAATGCAGAATAACAAGCATTTCTCGGATGCCTATAATAATTATAAAGGGTTCCGAGAAGCATTAAAGCACATTATTAAGAGCGAAACCATGAACGATTGGCAAAAGCAAATAGTGTTGTTATCTGTCGTTTCTAATGAATGGGAAGACTTTATAAATCATATTGCTGAGTACGAATATAGTGATCTTGAGAGTATCCATTCAATGATGGAACTGTCCAACTATAGAGAATTGAACATGCAGTTATTAGAAAGATATCTGATAACTCTGCATGGCAATTATACAAATGTTGATATTGCCAGAATCAATGCATACTCTTCTAAACTTGGATATGTTTTAAGTGAGTTGAAAGCAACACAGTGTACAGATATCAACAAGTATAACCTCATTGTTGGTCTGCTGATTGGCATATGTAGACTCAAACAGCAGAGCAGACCTTCTGTTTCTTACGATAAGCTTGATTATTCTATGGCAAAGAATCACGAGCTTATAGAAACTAATTGGGATCTGTTTTCAGCTGCATTATGGGCTACAAGTTATGAGACTACAATTATGTTTATGTTCGGAGATGATATTCGAAATGTAAGGAAGCGTTGCACTTTCCAAAAAATTAAACTTTGGGAGAAAGTGTTCCGGTCAATATCGCAAATGTCTGTGTACTATTATTTGGTTTCTGTATGGTACGCTATTGATCGAATGCGAGAAGAAGCTCAAATTGCTTATAACAAAATAGTTGTTAAGAATGATATTCCTGCACAGTGGAACCAAGAACGAAAGGAATTGGAAGCGTATCTGGAAGGTAGAAGTGATAGATTCTTTGCGAATAGCCACAAGAATGTTTCTACGCTTTCAGCTGAAACAGAAGCCCAAAACCTTGATTTTATTGCTGTTGCAGTTGGTTCAAATGTTGTTAGCAGTGAAGATGCTGTAGTTGCATATCGAACCATTCAGAACAATTCTAATAAGGCAACTCAACTCAGTGCATATAAGAAACTGTTTGGTTTTGTTCGCAAGCCGGATGATCTTTATGAGATCTATAGGCAGATTGATACCAAAAAAGAAAAACTCACCAGAAAGACATATAATGAGTTGGTTATTGCCTTTAGTTCACTTTTGATTGTTGAAGATGATGAATTTACTCATGACGAAAAATTCACCATATTGTCTAGCATGATGGATGTGTTTGAACTACTCAGTGATATCAATAAAGAGAAATCATCTATTCGGGAACAATTGAAGGAAGCAGAAAGTTTTGTGTTAGGTACTCCTGGTTTAAGTATGGAAACATGGTTGAATTGCTTTGAAAAGATAAAAGACATCATGAGCCATTATGCCATTAGCAACCCTGTTGGTCTGATTGCTGAACTGTGCATTCCGGTGGAGCAATGTATTGAGGAAATCGGAAAGTGCGAAACAAAAATGCAGATTTTGGAGTGGTTGGCAGCATGGCGTAATAACTGGAATGTTTCTTCAAATTGTTCTGATTATGAGCGTGCGTTTGTAAAATCCGTTGATGATGAGCTTTACAGGCTCAGACATGGAATTAATCTACACTTGGATGTTCTTAATGAAGATAACTTTGTTGAAGATGGAAGCATTTTCTACCAGATCGAGAATATCGCAGGAAAAAGCAATATATCAATAATACTTAATAATTTATTAGGTGATGATTCCGTAATCTGGATGAGATGCTGGCGGATATCCGTGCGGAGCTTTCCGTGGACGGCAAAGAGCCGACAGATCTGGAAGTGTATGAGGAGACCGGAAAACGGCTGCTTGCCGTGGAAAACCGCCTGCGTGCGATGATGGATCTCGCCCCGATTTCGGATGCCTCCGAGCTGGCCGGAGAACTGCCGGGCCTGTTGGAGACTGCAAAGACGGCAGAAGAAAAGACGCAGAAAATCGAAGAGCAAAAAGCAGCAGAAGCACAGCAGAGCGCTGCTGTTGAGATCGAGAATAAGACAGAAGAAAACGGCGGCGCAGATTCCGCGGTTTCGGGATCGAAAGAGCCGGATCAGACACCGGGATCAGAAGAAAAAACAGAGAGCGCATCGGAGGCAGCGTCTGCGGAAACAGAAACAGAAGCAGAGACGGCAGTGCAGTCCGAACCAGAAAGCGCATGCCCAAGCGAAACGATGGCGTTGGCTTTGACTCTGCTGCGGGATAGGAGAATGACGGCGCTTCGGCTGCCAGTGCAAGAATGCCGTCCAGATCAATGGTCTGCGCTGCAGTTTCTCCCAGCAGCCGAATTTTCTCATCTAGCTGTGTTACCTCGTCTGCCAGCAGAAGTCCCAGATGCCGGCTTTCCAGATGCACTTCCGGCAATTCCGGCAGATATCCGTAGACTGGAATGCCGGTTTCCCGCTCCAAAATCTCCCGATAATAGGCGTACATTCCGCTTCGGACACGGTTCAGCAGAATCCCACGAATTGGATTGGGCTGTTCCAGCTCCAGAAAGCCCTTGCAGACTGCCGCAACTGACCGTCCCATTCCCTGGGGTTGCAAGAGGAGCAGCGTGGGTGCTTGCAGTACCATGGCGGTGGTGTATGTGCTGGCATCGGAGGTTTGCCCAATGCCGTCGTAAAACCCCATAGCCCCCTCAATCCAAAGAAGATCAGCGTTTTCGGAAACATTTGCTGCAAGCTCCTGCATTTGCTCGGCAGTGGAAAAGAAAGGATCGGCATGGTAAGCGGCTCTGCCGGTGATGCGGGTGTGGAACATGGGGTCGATGTAGTCCGGCCCGCTTTTCATGCTCTGTATGTGCAGCCCATGCTGACAGAGTGCTGCAAGAATGGCGGCGGACACAGTGGTTTTTCCGCATCCGCTGCCAGTGGCACTGAAGAGAATGCGTGGAGTGCGGCAAATCTTTTGCACGCCGGTTTCCTCCTCTCTCGAAAAAACGGCACCCTGATTCAGGATACCGTTGAAAGCATCGTTTTTAGTTTTCCTGTGATTTTTTCTGCCACTGCTCCATACAAGATAGAATGGCATTTCTTAGCGCCTCTGGATCTCCCATTTCCACAAATGTGATACCCTCCTGACTCGCAGAATAGCGCTCGTGGTTGGCGGGACTATCTCCCAGAATCATGGGCTTCTCCATTGCCTCGTAGATGTAAGCTTTTCCCGGAATGGTGCGGTTTGCCTTGCCATTTTCCCGATTGAAGTGTCCGGCAAGACAGAGATCTGCAC
>OGYE01001103.1_pt1 | contig 17712 bp, 17 predicted proteins | sample 1576471 | NCBI WGS metagenome assembly OGYE01 (sample SAMEA3541532, study PRJEB24748) | human gut metagenome | biome: human gut; feature: human-associated habitat; material: faeces | place: China | collected 2012
TGTTTTTGGTGTTGTGTTTGCTTTAGCATTTTGTGTTATATTTTATTGGTTTATGTCTAAAAAAAAGGAAAGTGAGGTGACCGTACATGCAGAGTGAAGTGAATCAGGAAGAAAATTTGAATAGAATTATTACGGTTCCTAATCTTCTTTCTTTTTTTCGGCTTTGTCTGATTCCGGTAATTATATGGAGTTATTGTGTAAAGAAAAATCCTCTGTTAGCTGGTGAAATCTTATTGCTGTCTGGTCTTACGGATCTTGCTGATGGATATATCGCAAGAAGATTCCATAGGATTAGTAATTTAGGAAAAATACTTGATCCGGTGGCTGATAAGCTGACACAGGCAGCGATGTTAATCTGTCTGTTTACTCGTTTTCCGCATGTGCTTCTTTTAATCGTAATAATGGCAGGTAAGGAGCTGTATATGGTAGTCAGTGGATGTCTTGTGATACAAAAGACAGGAAAAGTACATGGTGCAGACTGGCATGGAAAGATAGTAACCTTTTTATTATATGGAACTGCAGCGGTGCATATTATATGGTTCCACATTACACCGATGGTATCAGATCTGTTGATTGGTTTGTGCGCTATAATGATGGTCATATCGGTCGCTCTGTATATTATCCAGAATACCAGGACTCTTAAGGGAGAGACTGTATAAGCAATTTTATATTGCAATGACTAGAAAAATATTTAGGAGAACACAGACATGAACAGTAAGTCAAACGCACAAGCTATGGAAACAGAAAAAATACCACGTCTTTTGGCCCAGCTTGCAATACCTGCTGTTGTGGCTCAAATCATCAACCTTTTATATAATATTGTTGACCGTATTTATATCGGACATATTCCAGGTGTCGGTGCCGCAGCATTAACAGGTGTTGGATTGTTTACGCCAATTCTCATGCTGATCAATGCCTTCGCCATGCTGGCAGGATCCGGAGGTGCACCGCGTGCAGCGATTTCTATGGGAAAGAAAGATAATAAGACAGCGGAAAAGATTCTTGGAAACTGTTTTGCAATTCTCATGCTTATGGCCGCAGCTTTGACGGTGATATTCTTTACTTTTGCGCCACAGTTACTGACGATGTTTGGTGCTAGCGATAAGACACTTCCTTATGGCGTGGATTATGCAAGGATTTATATTCTTGGAAGTATTTTTGTTTTGATCGTGATGGGAATGAATCCATTTATTACGACACAGGGATTTGCAAAGATCAGCATGATGACAACAGTGATTGGTGCTGTAATCAATATCATTCTTGATCCGATTTTTATCTTCGTATTTCATCTTGGAGTAAAGGGAGCTGCACTCGCAACTGTTTTGAGTCAGGCTGTAGGGGCAATATGGATCCTTCGTTTCTTGTCAGGAAAGAAGACGATTCTGCATCTTAAAAAAGAAAACTTTAAACTGCAAAAAGAAATCATCTTACCATGCCTTGCTCTTGGTATATCTACATTTGTCATGTTATCTACGGAAAGTATTTTGTCTATCAGTTTTACTTCCAGTTTGTCAAGATATGGCGGAGATCTCGCAGTAGGGGCTATGACAATTATTACCAGTGTTAGCCAGCTTGCAACATTACCATTACAGGGAATTTGTCAGGGTGGACAGCCAATCATGAGCTATAACTATGGTGCAGGAAATAGAGATCGAGTAAAAAAAGCATTTTTTACTCAATTTACAGTTTGTACAATTTTTACGGGATGCTTCTGGTTGATTATGCTTCTATTTCCGAAGATGTTTGCAGGTATTTTTTCGAATAATACAGAATTAATCACGTATACGGCATGGGCGTTAAGAATTTACATGGCAGGTATTTTTTCTCTTGGATTCCAAGTTGCTTGTCAGCAGAGTTTCATGGCATTGGGCCAGGCAAAAGTTAGTTTATTACTTGCCTGCTTAAGAAAATTGATTCTGTTGATTCCGTTGATTTTTATCCTGCCGCATTTTATCCAGAATAAAGTATTTGCGGTATTTTTGGCTGAGCCAATCAGTGATATTTTGGCAGCGATAATAACAACTTCAACGTTCTTTAGTCGGTTTAATAAAATTTTAGATAGAAAATAAAGCATTATAAAAAGATCCTGTTCAAACTATGCTATAAAGAACAGGATCTTTGTGTATTTATTTTGCCAGGAAATTACTCTGTATCTCCATCGGTATATGATAAGCTTGGCCTCGTTTTGTCAGGCTGTATAGTTTAAAGCTCATGAGTTCCGGAGTTGTATTCAAAGAGCTGCAGAGTCCGAAATAATCCAGGTCCTCGTTCTGAACCATATCTTCGATCTCCTCATCATCAATCAGAAGATCGGCAGCAAACAGATTGGCCTGGTATTCTGTATTATCCGTCATATTGTAGAGTGTATCATCTTGCATCGGAGCCATTTTCAGCTGGGAACGATGCAGGATGATATGCCCTAATTCATGGGCGGCAACGATCATCTTTTCTTCTTCTGAAAGGAAACTGCTGATCATGACATAGATTGTCTTACAGCTCATAAAACAGTATCCTTTCAGTGTCTTATATCTGGAAGTTTCACCGACCACAATGTTCATCTGATCCATGATCTCAAATGGATCTCGGGTTCCATATTTCTTGATTAATTTCTTTGTTTCTGTATATATGTAAGTGTTTCTCAAATAAATCACCTCAAAAGTAAAAAATAAAAAGGGCAGAAATATCCTTGTAACTATAAGGTAACAGATTAGGTGTACAATAATCCCGCCTTCTATTATTTTTCCTCTTGGTTTTTCAGATATTTTTTCGGTGTAAATTTCTTTGCACGTCTTTTGGAATCCAGATAAAGGCTCTGGATCTCATCCATAAAAGCTATTTTATCTTCGTCTGTCAGTGATCCACCGGCAAACATAGCTGCAGCCTGTTCCAGAATCTGCTGAGCCTGTCTGGCACCACGGTTACCAAACTGTTCGGATGCTTCTGTGATAAAAGCTTCATTCTCACTCATGAGATAAGAAACGTCACACTGTAATGCATCTGCCAGTTTCTGATACAGAACATTTTGTTTTGGAAAACGTCCTTCTACTTCCCAGGATCGAATGGTCCTATATGAAACACCAACCATACTGGCCAGTTCCTGCTGACTCATCTTTTTTTCTTTTCTTAATGATCTTACTTTTTCACCGAATGTCATAAACATACCTCTTTCTAAGCCTTGTCTTATAAGTTTCATTAGCCGCCTCAAGGCAAAACGGGAAATGTGTCTCCTAAAAATTAAAAATTAATCTTGACAAAGGGAAATATCTCTCCTATAATGTGAATCACAGATAAGGGAAACATCTTTCCTATAAGATACACAATATTTCCTCTTTTGTCAATGGATATGTGAAATGAATTTCCTGTAATTCAATGAAAACAGGAAGGATAGACAATCATTGATAGTCAAAATGGGATACATGTTACAAAAAGAGGAAAGACGTATGGGAGGTGGCAATGTGAGTCAGGATCAGACTTCTATTATCTGTATTGATCTAAAGTCCTTTTATGCTTCTGTAGAATGCGTAGAACGTGGACTGGATCCGTTTAAAGCAAACCTGGTGGTTGCAGATCCGACCAGATCAAAGTCAACAATCTGCCTGGCAATCACTCCGGCTATGAAGTCTCTTGGCATCAAGAACCGGTGCCGGATCCATGAGATACCGGATTGTGTAAAGTACATCACAGCCATGCCAAGGATGCAGCTGTATATGGATTATTCCGCAAAGATCTATGGAATCTATCTGCGGTACGTCTCAAAAGAAGATATCCATGTGTACAGTGTCGATGAGTGTTTTATTGATGTGACAAACTATCTGCAGCTTTATCATCTCACTGCAAAAGAAATGGCGGTAAAGCTTATGCAGGCAGTCATGGTGGAAACTGGCATCACTGCAACTGCAGGTGTGGGAACCAATCTGTATCTTGCTAAGATCGCAATGGATATCGTAGCAAAGCATGTGGATGACCATATTGGAATCCTGGATGAATTCTCTTACAGAGAGCAGCTATGGGATCATAAACCATTAAGTGACTTCTGGAGGATTGGATCCCGGACTGAAAAAAAACTGGCCGGTTATGGAATCCATACGATGGGCGATATTGCAATGGCTTCTTTAAGATCCGAAGACTGGCTGTATAAGATGTTTGGGATTGATGCAGAGCTGTTGATCGATCATGCATGGGGATATGAAACATGCCGGATGAGTGACATCAAGAACTATCATTCGGAGGAACACAGCCTTTCAAATGGTCAGGTGCTGATGCGAAATTATTCTTTTGACGAAGCACTTGTGATCGTAAGGGAAATGACAGACAATCTGGTCCTGGATCTGTTTGAAAAAGGACTGGTAACAAACTCTCTCACCTTATGGATCGCCTATGACCACAGGTATGAGCATGAGGCATCCAAAGGAACCGTAAAACTCGAAAGAGAAAGTAACAGTTCCAAAAAGATCATAGATGCAGTGGAAGATTTATATCTCAGGATTGCAGACAGATATACCGGAATCCGAAGAATCGAGGTGTGTGCGAACAGGGTTGCTCCTGAAAGTTATGTGCAGTACAGTCTGTTTGATGATCCCAAACAGACCGATAAGGAACGGCATTTACAGGAAGCAGTATTGAATGTAAAGCAGCGTTATGGAAAGAATGCAATCATGCGGGGATCCAACCTGCTAGAGTGTTCTACTTATAGAGAACGCAACGAGCAAATAGGTGGTCACCGTGCTTAGAGGAGGTGCAAAAAGTGCTGGCAAGTGCATATCAACCGTATTTATATTTACCAAGACCGGTTTCCAGGAGACATCCCATGGACGTAGGACGCAGGGCAAAACAGTTTGCTCCATTTGCGGCACTTCGTGGACTGGATGAAACGATCCGGCAACAGGAAATCATTTACGAACCAAAAAGAGATTTATCTGAGGAAAAGAAAAATGAGCTGGATATGAAATTAAGGATCCTGGCATATGGAATGAAGATACAGGCAACTTATTTTCAAAAGTCATGGAAGAATCCATTAATTGGTCAGTACCATACATTATCTGGAACCGTAGAATTTTTTGATCCATCAGTCCACTTACGGATTGATGATACCGAGATCCAGATCCAGGACATCTGTGATCTGACTGGTGATGTATTTGAAACTATTGAAATATCATGTTAATTAATCACAGCGGAATTTTTTATACCGGAAAGAGTGAGTGGTAGCTGGTGAAAGGATAAAAAAGGATGCACAGATCGACAAAGCAGATCTGATCAGAATAAAAATCGTGCTGTTCGTGCAGCTTTGGCACTTACGGAATGGATGGCATGATGCTCATAAGGCGGATTTGATTTCCCTTTGGTCCGTTGAGTAATAAATGGAGAAATATCTTATTGCTTAAAGGAGGAAGCCTATATGGGATCAGGTGCTATTAAATGGCATGTACACTGCTCTGTATGTGGAGCATTTATTGAAAAGAGCGCACAAAGCGATTCAGAAGTGGAGTGCAAAAAATGTCGCAGTACATTGGAGATATTTGTAAAGGATGATATGGTGTCGGTTCGTCCGATCCACATCAGAGATGAACAATTAAAGTCCAGGATGCGGACGTATTCCCGAAAGATGATGAATCAGGGATCATAACAGAATAGAATGAGCTGTCTGTAGTAAGCGTTGGATTTGGCAGGAACCATCAAGAACGCACCAGACAGCAAGAGTTTGTCAAGGAGCTGAACCTGACTGGAATCACTAAGAGCCCGGCAAAACATTTACGGATACACTGCAAGATCAGAAGTATTTTCTGGTTTTGGAGATTGTTGAAGTATTTGTTTTGTCGGGCTTTTTTGATGTATTTCAAAAAATTTTTAAATTTTTTGTCGTACCCCACTGTAAAACAGGCTCTCAGCGTTTCGTTATATAGAGGTTGAATTCTCTTCTGCAAAAATAATTGCGGAGAGAGATTTTGATAATATGGCGCAAAGGAGGAAGTAAAGATGACTGAAATCGAATACCAGGAATTTGTAAGGCGTTGTCCTTACGATGCTATGGGCGATTATTCCATGTTTCGCAAACAGCAAACAGAGAATAAATCAGAGTGCATTCAGTGCAAATCCCAAAATGAGCAGTAATCTAACATACTAATTATGTAAGCAGATTATGCGTTATCAAGGAGTCGCGGACTCCCGTTCAAAAAAAACGGGTGAGTTCGTGACCTCTTGTACTGCAGTTCTTTATGTCTGTGCAGAAATTTCATAAAAGATGGAATGGACCACCCGGAGCCGAAAGGCAGAAAGGTGGTCTTTATGTTGACATTAAAAGAACTGAAAAAAATCGTGAAAGTTGCTGATGTGGAGAAGAGAATCCCAAGCGTGAAATCCTTGAAGGAACACAAAGTTGTAGTAAAGGAAATGATCAATGCAGATACAACAATCTCTGTTTATGATCACGGATATGTACTTTATACAGCAGGAAATCAATCAACCGTATTTCCGCTTCATAGTTGTGATGACTATGAATATGTGAGTGTAACTGGCGATAACAAGGAATTCAATAAAGAGTTCTTTGATAATGAAAACTGGTATATCCGTCTGCTGATGGAGGCTGAAGACCGTATGGCATACAGCCAGAGCAAAATCAGCACCAATCATGGTGTGTTTTCTAACAGCGATGTTACAGATGATGCGGAGATTATGAGAGGATCTTCAAAAGATTTTGTTGACGATGTTATCGACAGAGAAATTCTGAATGCTTTGATCAAAGAGTTAACAGAGAGACAAAAGACGGTACTCAATCTGGTTTATTTCGAGGAAATGCGTCAGCAGGATGTTGCAGATTATCTGGGAATCAAACAGCAGAGTGTAAATGACCTCCTGAACAGGGCATTAAAAACGATGAAAAAAAAGGCGGAAAACGAAGAATTTTAAAAAAATTGAATTAGACCACTGTAAAACAGGCTCTGAGCGTTTCGTTATATGAAGGGTTTGCATAGAACACCTTCATGTACCTTGAAAAATGAATAGCCTGCCCGGAGTGATATTCGGTTTGAACATGCATAGAGCGAAAAGCTGCGTGTCTGCCAGAAGAAAACGTATCAGAGATGGAAACTGATATAGGAACGGATCCGGGAAAGAAAACAGGAAAACGCTTAAATCTTAAATCAAAATAAAATGTCTGAATCTGAAAAGAGGATGACAGTAGAAATCATGTGGCGGTATTTGTGACAAACAGGTACCGCCATATATTTGTGCTGTTATCTCAGCTTGTGCTGACTGTCCCAAATAGCGCAAATTTCAGGAAAGGAGGCGATCATCTTCGTATAAAAGATAATATGCAGACACGAACAGATAACCATACACAAAAGAATCAGAAAGGAAGGATTTAAGAGAATGAACGTGAAAAAGAAAGCACGCAGGGTGATGTCCGGTTTACTGACTGCAGTAACGGTTCTATCGACGGTACTCTCTCCCGCTGTTGCCTATGCTTCTGATGATGCCGGATCTGTAAAAAAGATTCCGTATTATGAGGAGATCAAGGATCAGTTGGATGAAGATGAAGTGGTAACTGCAAAGGATTATGAGATCAAGGTTGGAGACAATTTCGATGTAAAGAGTGATTATACCGGTCTTACGATCCAGGATGACAGCAAAGTAAAAGTTACATTTCAGGAAGCAAAAGATACGGACGGGAATGACTTTTCTACCGATTATGCCAATTCCTATAAGGCAGTCTATTATGTAGAACCACAGACAACGGATCACCCAACCTACCAGATCAATCGAAAGATCGTGGTAAAAGAAGCGGATCAACAGAAAGATTCGCAGTCAGAAAGTTCTTCTGATCAGGATGCTGGTTCTTCCGATAAGACAGAAACAGAGGATTCTGAGGCTGACTCGTCTACAGAGGAAACTGATGCTGCTGACACGGAGAGCAAAACAGAACTGACAGAAAAAGAATTTGATGCAGAGATCGAAGCAACGGAGAATCAGGAGACCGTTGATCCGGAAACAGGGATCACACTCTCAGAGGTTATGCAGGAAGCTGTTGACCAGGAAGTTGCTCTTGCAGATCTTGAAGCAGGCGAAAGTATTACTTTTGATATGCCAATGATGCTTGCTTCCGGTGAAACAGGAACAAAATCAGTCACAGTCACAGCCGGTTCCTGGTACTATTACGCAGATTATGGATTAGGTTCTTATCTGACTTGTCCATATTATGTGAAATGGGGAAGCATCAATGCGACAGCATACTGTGTTGAACCATCGAAAAAAGGACCGGGAAATGGAACTTATACGATCCAGAAACTTGCCGATGGAAAGACACTTGCAAAGGTCTGCTATTACGGAACAAAAGCAAGTGATGAGAATGATTTCTTCGATGAGAAACATCCGGATTTTCCGGCAGGAAAGAGATTCATCATTACCCATCTTGCAGCAGCTTATGCAAATGAATCCAGTGACTGGGCATCCGGAACTAATGCAACAGGAAAGAACCTGGCAATGGAGCTTTACAATTATTGTGTAAATATGCCGGACATTCCGTCTGTAGATATGAGCTTTTCCGAATCTAATGTAAAGGCTTATGTGGAAGGAAACAGCCAGCGAACAAGCGTGATCACATTCAAAGCAGATAAACTGCAGACAATCACATTTAAGTTGCCAAGCGGTGTAAAGCTTGTAAATGTGACAACCGGTAAAACCAGTGCTGCAGGAGCAAGTGTAGAAATCAGTGGAGGTACACAGTTTTATCTGACAGCACCACTTGATCAGGCAGAGAGCGTCAGTGCTACATTTCCTTCTCGGATGAAGGGAAGCATTGATAAAGAATACTCTGCTTACAAGATTGTAACAGGATCTGGAACACAGGACCTGGCTCTTGTTTTCGGTGAAGGTGTCGGAAATGAGAAATATGTGGATTTTAAAGTAACCTGGACAAAAGAATGCAAAGTATCCATTGTAAAGAAAGATCAGGATACAGGAAATGCACTGGCTGGTGCAGTGTACGGGATCTATTCCGATGCTGCATGTACAAAGCTGATTGCAGAGATGCCTGCAACTGATCAGAATGGTGCTTCACAGCTCACAATGGAAAAGACACAGGAAGTTGTTTATCTGAAAGAAATCTCTGTTCCAACAGGGTATCAGATCGATACAAAGTCTTATAATGTGACTCTTGCTATCGGAAAGACAACGACTAAAAATGTAACGGACAAACGAGTAAATGCAAAGCTCAACATTGCAAAACAGGATGCTGAGACAGGCAATGAAGCCCAGGGTGATGCAACACTGGAAGGTGCGGTATATGGTCTTTATGCAAGGGAAGATATTGTTCATCCGGATGGAAGAACCGGAACAATCCATAAGAAAGACAGCCTGATCACATCCCTGACAACGGATAAGAATGGCGAAGCTTCTGTATCGGATCTCTATCTTGGAAAGTATTATCTGAAAGAGCTTAGTGCTCCGGTGGGATACGTACTGGATCCGACAGAACATGAGGTGGACTGTACTTACGAAGGTGCTACTGTTCCGACAGTAGAAAGAACTTCTGTATGTAAAGAAACTGTCATCAAACAGCCATTTCAGATCATCAAGGCAGCAAACAACGGAAAGACCGATGCAGATCTTCTGCAGGGAGTTGGTTTTTCAGCATGGCTTGTCAGTGATCTGAAAGTAAAAGCAGATGGAAGTTATGATTTTGACTCAGCCAGACCAGTTGTACTGACTGCAGATGGCCAGGCAGAAATGTTTACCGATGAAAAAGGATATGCAAAATCGATTCCGCTTCCATATGGAACTTATGTGGTAAGAGAGACCACAAGCAAACACAACTATGCACCGGTTGATGATTTTGTAGTGAAGATCACAGAGAATCATCCGGATACACCGCAGACATGGCGAGTGCTGCTGGATAAAGAATTCAAAGCAAAATTAAAGATCATCAAAAAGGATGCAGAAACACAGAAATCTGTACTCCTGGCCAATACTGAGTTCAAGGTATACGACCTGGATAATCAGAAATATGTGGAACAGACAACATCCTATCCGAAGCCAACAGTACACAAATCTTATTTCACAAATGAGGAAGGATACCTGGTACTGCCAAAGAATCTGAAACCTGGTAACTACCGGATTGAGGAAGTGACGGCACCCGATGGGTACACGATATCCAAAAACTATGTGACAGTTGCCGTTGATACAGATACTGCTTATCTGACCGATCCTGTCACAGGAGATGCAGTCATTGATGTGGAATATACCAATGCCCCAGTCAAAGGTCAGTTAAAGATCTATAAACAGGGGGAAATGTTAAAAGGATTTGATAAGGATTTCCAGTATGAAATGGCCGGACTTGCAGGAGCAGAATTCGAAGTCTATGCGGCAGAGGATATCTATACTGCCGATCATCAGGTAGATGCAGATGGACAGAGAACTCTGTATTTTGCAAAGGATGCACTGGTAGCAACCGTCACAACGGATGCAGATGGTTATGCAACCGTAAAGAATCTTCCACTTGGCAGATACTATGTCAAAGAGAAGAATGCACCGGACACTTATGTATTAAATACTGTGCCGGAAAATGTCGAATTTGCTTATGCGGATCAGGATACTGCAGTGATCGAGAAAGAAATCTCTGTCACAGATGAACGACAGAAAGTGTCGATTACGGTCGAAAAACAGGATGCTGAGACAGGCAATACAGTAGCCGGAGCAGTGTTCGGTATTTACAATGCAAAAGACATTCAGACGAAAGATGGAAAAGTGATCGTCAAAGCAGATACTCTTTTACAGGAAATGACTTCTGATGAAAAAGGTCAGTCAGCATGTACACTGGATCTTCCACTTGGAGGCTATTATGTAAAAGAACTGAAAGCACCAGATGGATTCGTATCTTCGGATGAAGTACTGAGATTTGATGCTTCTTATCAGGGGCAGGATGTACAGACAGTAACATTAAAATCCGTAAAGAAGAACCAGCCGACAACTGTTGAGATCACAAAATCAGATGCAACAACCGGTGTAGAACTGGATGGAGCTTATCTGAAAGTAACGGATAAAGATGGAAATGTAGTAGATAGCTGGACATCTTCCAAAGATGCACCGCATGTGATCAAATATCTGAAAGTGGGTGAGACTTATACCCTACATGAAGAGTTTGCACCGCATGGTTATCTGGTAGCCAATGATGTGACATTCACAGTCAAAGATACCGGAGAGGTTCAGAAAGTGGAAATGAAGGACGAGGTACCGGTTGGTGAACTCATCATCAACAAAAAGGGAGAATTCCTGGATTCTGTTACACTGGCCGATAAGGTCAAAGGTGTGGTGGAACACATTTTCAACTATGTAACCGGAAAACTGACAGATGTTACGTTTGAAGTCTATGCTGAGGAAGACATTAAGGCTGCCGATGGCGTCAGTGACGATTACTATAAAAAGGATGAACTGATTGCAACGATCAAGACAGATGAAACCGGTATTGCAAAACTGGAAAATCTTCCACTTGGTAAATACTATGTGAAAGAAACAGGAACTGCTTACGGTCATGTACTGGATGGTGAGATCCGTCATGTAGATCTGACTTACGTGGATCAGGATACACCGGTTGTAGTCTATGACAAAGACTGGCAGAACAACCGTCAGAGAGTAGAAGTCAGTGTACTTAAGAAGGAAAAAGATTCTGACCGTACACTGGAAGGAGCTATCTTTGGATTATTTGCCAAAGAAGACATTAAGTCTGAGACAACTGGTAAAGTCCTGATCGAAGCCGATGAGATCATTGAACTGAAATCTACGGATGAAGAAGGAAAGATCACATTTGTTGCAGATCTTCCAATAGGAGCAACTTACTATGTAAAAGAGCTCTATGCACCGGACGGATTTGTAACCAACGATGAAGAAAAGGAATTTACCTTTGAGTATGCAGGTGAGGAGCAGCCGACTGTAACCTATGATTTTACCTTTGAAAATCAGCCAACTGTTGTAGAATTTACCAAATCCAGTCTGACAACCGGAAAAGAACTTCCAGGATGTAAGCTGAAAGTGGTAGATGCTGATGGAAATATCGTGGATGAATGGACTTCCGGTAAAGAAGCACATGTGATCCGTGAGCTGACTGTCGGAAAAGAATACACACTGGTTGAAACAAAACCGGCCGATGGTTATGTGACAGCTGAAAGCGTGAAATTCACGATCAAAGATACTGCCGATGTGCAGAAAGTTGAGATGAAGGATGATGTAACGAAGGTGAAAATCTCCAAACAGGATATCGCCGGAAAAGAACTTCCGGGAGCGAAACTCACAATCCTTGATCAGGATGGAAAAGTTGTCGAAAGCTGGACCAGTACAGAGAAAGCACATTATATCGAAATGCTTCCGATCGGAAAATACACTCTCCGTGAAGAAACAGCACCGGATGGCTATCTGGTTGCAAAAGATGTGGAATTCGAAGTAAAGGATACCGATGAAGTACAGCATGTAACCATGGTGGATGAGGAAAAACCGGCAGAAAAGACACCGGAAGGTGGAAAACCTGTCAGTGATTCACCAAAGACTGGGGATAACACCAATCTGTGGCTGTGGTTTATGCTTCTCGGCATTGGTGCGACTGGTACAGGAGCCCTTGCATTTATGAGAAAAAAGAAACACTAATCAAATAAGAATGAGCGTTCATGGAAACCGAAAGGAATCTGTGGACGCTTTTTTAGATGGGAGAAACCATGAGAAATATCATTATTTTTGTTGCTCTTCTGGGAGCAGCGGCAATATTTACAGTTTTGTATTGTCTCATTGCTGCCGGAAGTCAGGCAGAGAAAAAACTGACAGAAATCATGAGAAAAGAGGAAGAACAGAATGAAGACTAATAAAGATCTGATCATAGAACCAAATGCAGCTATTGAGGGAAGAAAGTACAGCGAAGAAAAGCCATGGTCCTGCAAGTACTGTTACTGGTGGGAAGGTAAAAAGAAAGGCTGTAGCTTGAAACAGTGCCACTATCTGCTTCCGGAAAAGAAAAAAGCAGTAAAAACAACACCATGTGGTGGCTGTCCGTATGGAAAACATGTTCCATGCATCGGATATTGTATTGCCCGTCTTTATTCTGAGATGAAAGGAAAGAAAGGACGTGGGTAATTGCAGGAAGAAGTAAATCAGAAAGTGATCAGCCTGAGCATCCAGGGAGTCAAGATCACTGCCAGTGTGCTAAAAGCAGCCCTTCGGAAGTTCCTGGAAATGGACAACCGGAGGAAACAGAAAGCAACGCAGGTGAAAATGGCTGAAAAGACCGGACGGGCTCAGGAGAAAGGAAGGGAAAAAGCCCGAAAAAAGATTGAAAAGAAAAAGCCACATGGAAAGCAGACCATCAAGCAACTGAATGCACAGGGAGTACAGCTTTCCAACATAAAGATCACAGATGAAAATATCAAATCCTTTGACCGTGTGGCAAGAAAGTACGGGATTGATTACAGCCTGAAAAAAGAAGTCGGTGCTGATCAACCAAAATATCTGGTCTTCTTTAAGGCTAAAGATGTGGATGTGATGACAGCGGCTTTCCGGGAATATGCCGAAGTAGAACTGAAAAAGAAACAGGCGAAGAAACCATCCGTCAGAAAGAAACTGCAGAAATCTGTAGAAAGAAAAGCAAAGCACCGCCAGCGTGTGAAGCAGAGACAAAAATCCAGAGGTCAGGAACGATGATTATGGAAAAATTACAGAAGATCCAGGTCAAACGGCTGGTGATCTTAAATCTCCCATATTTCTTTATCTTCTATGTAGCAGATAAAGGCTCCTGGCTGTACCGGCATTGCCTGGGAGAAAGCATGGTCCAGAGACTTGGCGTGATGTTAGTCAATTTCCGACTGGCATTTTTAAGCTGGCTGCCAAGTATCGCTTTGCAGGATCTTACGGTAGGTGTTCTGGTTGCAGGTGCATTAAAACTGGTGGTCTACTATCGTTCAAAAAATGCAAAGAAGTTCCGACAAGGTGTGGAGTATGGATCTGCAAGATGGGGAAACAGAAAAGATATCGAACCCTTCATGGATCCGGTTTTTGAAAACAATGTCATCCTCACAGAAACGGAACGTTTGACCATGAACAGCAGACCAAAAGCACCAAAGTATGCCCGAAATAAGAATGTGATCGTCATCGGTGGTTCCGGATCCGGAAAGACAAGATTCTATGTGAAACCCAATCTTATGCAGATGACGGACCACGTGTCCTATGTGGTCACTGATCCCAAGGGTACAATCATCGTTGAATGCGGGAAGATGCTGGTAAATGGAGGATATCGGATCAAGGTATTAAATACGATCAACTTTAAAAAGTCCATGCATTACAATCCGTTCCATTATATCCGGAGTGAGAAAGATATCTTGAAACTGGTAAATACCATTATCGCAAATACCAAGGGTGAGGGCGAAAAATCAACGGAAGATTTCTGGGTCAAGGCCGAACGTCTTTTGTATTCTGCACTGATTGGATACATCTGGTATGAGGCTCCAGAGGAAGAACAGAACTTTTCTACTTTGCTGGAATTTATCAATGCCAGTGAGACCAGGGAGGATGATGAAGAATTTAAAAATGCAGTGGATGAATTGTTTGAAGAACTGGAAGCAGAAAATCCGGAACACTTTGCAGTAAGGCAATATCGCAAGTACAAGCTTGCTGCCGGCAAAACTGCGAAGTCGATTTTGATTTCCTGTGGTGCCAGACTTGCACCATTTGACATTCAGGAACTAAGAGAAATCATGTCGTATGACGAAATGGAACTGGATATGATCGGTGATCAGAGAACAGCTATGTTTGTCATCATCAGCGATACAGATGACACGTTCAACTTTGTGGTAGCAATCATGTACACCCAGCTCTTTAACCTGCTTTGTGATAAAGCGGATGATGAGCATGGAGGCCGACTTCCCTATCATGTACGGCTGCTTCTTGATGAGTTCAGCAATATCGGACAGATTCCAAAATTCGACAAGTTGATTGCTACGATCCGAAGCAGGGAAATCTCCGCTTCTATCATTCTGCAGTCACAATCTCAGCTGAAAACCATCTATAAGGATGCTGCTGAGACGATTACAGGCAACTGTGACACTGTTCTTTTCCTGGGTGGAAAGGAAAGTTCCACACTGAAAGAAATATCAGAAACCCTGGGAAAGGAAACCATTGATCTTTACAACACATCAGACACCAGAGGCAGCAACCGGTCCTATGGACTGAACTATCAAAAGACAGGAAAAGAACTGATGAGTAGAGATGAGCTGGCGGTCATGGATGGAGAAAAATGTATCTTACAGCTTCGAGGAGTCCGGCCGTTTTTAAGCAACAAATATGACATCACAAAGCACAAACGGTACAAGGAACTTGCCGATTATGATAAGAAAAATGCTTTTGATGTTGAAAAATATCTGAATCATAATCTGACATTTTCAAAAGATACAGAGTTTGAGATGTTTCGGATTGATGTAACAGAGGATGAAATAAGACAAATTGAAATCATTAATTAAGAAAATTCCTATGTTACCAAAGTGGAAACATAGGAAAACCATGCTGGTTCTTTCTTTTTTAATGGTATCATTATATGATATGAATGAAAGAGAGGTAAGAAGTATGGCTTTAAATGATAACATTAAAAAAATCAGAGAAGAAAAAAAATATACACAACAACAACTTGCCGATAAACTGTACGTATCACGACAAACTGTATGCCGATGGGAGAACGGTTCAAGATGTCCAGATCTAATTACAGCAAAAAAGTTAGCAATGGAGCTTGGAGTCACTTTGGATGAACTTATATCTGATGAAGATATCACAGATATTCAATCAAAATATGGAATATGGAAGTTTGATAGGGTAAAAGAAAGGGAAAAAATTCAGATGATGCAAAAAAGGATCCTAGATTTTATAGAGATTATAGGAGGTATATTTTTAGTAATTTCTTTGTTGCTAAGAGTTCAATTTGATATGAAAGTACCAGCGTGGATTACGATAATATGTATTTTAATAGTGACAGTAGCATTTTTGTTTAATTTTGTGCTGGCAAAAAAATTGGATAGGAAGTAAAAAATTTCAAGTATTTGTAAAAAGAACAAAAAGCGTTAGAGCATGTAGAAAAATCCATCTATATGCTCTATTTTTTTTATGTTTTTTCAAGAAAGAAATCTAAAAGTAGGAAGAAAGGAGAAAAAAGTGAAGATAAAGATAAGATCGCCTTGCAAATAAAACAGGTAAAAAAAGGTCTGAATAAAAGGGAAAGGAGTAGAGCCAAACGCTTACAGACCATAAGAAAAAGCGTTTGTTCACACATGATTATGGCTTTTTTTAGCAGTGCAATCAATATCCTTCAGACACTGGTCGTTGCAATCGGTGCCGGTCTTGGTGTCTGGGGCGTAATCAAATCTAATGCCCTCAATCTGATTTTTTAAATCGGATATAAATCCCATTGTGCTGATTCTCAGATAATCCTTTGAGAGATCTTTATGAGGGTAGTCAAATGCAGGCATTGGTAATCCATTATGAATGAGAGTTACTCTATTTTCTGGCATACCGCATTGGATTAATAAGTCTGTTTGCTTCTTTGAAATACCTACAGCAAAATCAATACAATGGTGTTTTAATTTCTGGATAATAATTTTACTTGCAATACCTTTATCTTGAAAATTACCACCTCTGTTAATGTAAATCTCATTTATATGTTTTGATGGTATTAACGACAATAGAGCAGATGTAACAGGCTGATTTGTAATAACCCAGGTGTCTCTGTCTAAGAAGGGCCTTATAGTTCTATATAAATCTAGAATAGTATAGAGAGTCTCACAAACCTTATTTTTGGACATTGTCCATACGGATTTCTTAGTTGTCTTTACAATAACATTCAAGGGAAAGTCTGTTGTTGACATTTCGCTACCATTGGGGCATACAACTATTATTTTAAACTCAGAAAAATGACTTAGGCCCTTGACAATTGATATCGTACTTTGAGGAACTCCTCCTCTATTGTCAATGAACTCGCTTGGAAATATTAATGTTTTCATTTATAATGATATATCTATACATGATTGCACATAAGATACAGTAGAAAATAGAGTTTATTCCAATAATAAATCTTGCATTGGTAATAAAATCATTAGCAAACATTGCCATTGTAACAATAAATAAGAAGAGATATTTTCCTTTAAATTGGAAAGCCCAGTTGAGTAATTTAATGTTAGTAATGAGATAACATAAGCAGCCTGCAATGCCAGTTGTAATCAGAGAATGAGAGAGGAAACTATGCTGAATAGCTGATGGCTTTCCGATGAACAGAAATGTAGATCCTTCAAACTCGAGCATATGCTGTATTGGTTTTACGTTAATGCTCATAATTCGAGAGTCCCAAAAGTCATTACCAGCGCCATTTATCTTCTCGCTTAAGTAACTTTGACTGTATTCATAAAATGAAGAATCTACAAAAGTTAAAATATACTTATAAAGTATGGGACCTATGATAATTAATAATGAAATTGCAAATATCTCGGATCCATATACTTTCTGGTGTGATAAGAATCTGAATAATAAAAAGCTAATTACGAGCATCATCATAGCATATCTACTTGAACAAAATACAATAATGACAGCCATAATTATAATACCAAGCAGTACGTATGATTTCAATAACTTTGTATAATATAGAAACTCAAATAAGATTGAAAATAATAAAGCTGTGAATGCAACATTATTACGTCCATATCCGAAGTC
>OGYE01001108.1_pt1 | contig 17686 bp, 10 predicted proteins | sample 1576471 | NCBI WGS metagenome assembly OGYE01 (sample SAMEA3541532, study PRJEB24748) | human gut metagenome | biome: human gut; feature: human-associated habitat; material: faeces | place: China | collected 2012
GAACAGGAGAAATACGACAACAGCATGATGGTCATGTGGGACAATTATGCGGTATATAAGCATGCTATGGAGAAAGAAGCCAAAAAGGTAAGCAAAGAGATTGCTTTGAACCTATTGACGTATAATACTCCAATAGACGTCATCGCAAAATCCACAGGATTATCTATCGAAGAAATCAAGAAATTGGAACAATAATACTATACGAATAATTGAGAGGGTGTGTCATAAGTGGGATGACATGCCCTCTTTTATTTCGCTATTTCAGCCACTTCTGTCAGCTAACTCAGTCACTTCATTCAGCTAACACAGCCACTTCATTCTGCAAACAAATCCGTCTCATTCTGCTTACGAATTCGAATCTTCGAACCAACGAAGTCATATCTTCAAGCCAGCGCAGTCGGATCTTCAAGCCAGCGCAATCGAATCTTCAAGCCAGCGCAGTCGGATGTATCGGCTCAATGAAACGTATGAACTTGCGCAATGAAGAACATGGTTTCATCAGCTTACTTCAAAGGCCGAATTTATTGAAAGAAAAATTATTTTTCTCAAATCTAATACCACTAATGTCACACTTAGACTTAACCATCTGATTATAAGCGAATAACGCGTGGCAATAAGGGGTATTCTTATTGTCACCTTATTGCCACCTGTTACCACGCCCCTGGTAAGCGGCCCCGCTTGCCCTGAGGCTGCTGAAATTACGTCACGACGCAGCTTCTGATGCGTCACGACGTAGCAATCAGTGCGTCACGACGCAGCAACAGATACGTCGTGATGTAATTTCTGCTAACTCCTACCCCATCAAGTAAGCCTCATCTGAACTTCAAAAAAGCCTCAGTAAACGTTACGTAGGGTTCACTTACCCGCCTGAATCAATACGACGAAAAGACAATATTGTAGAAACAACACTTCCGAAAACGTTTACGTTAGATTTTTCATTTATTTTATTCAACATTTAAAAATTTTAATTACCTTTGTAGCAGAAATCTAAGATTATAACCAAAAATCGAAGATTCCTTATGATCTATTGAGAATCAAACACGACAACAACTAATCGCTAGTAAGTTCAATTAGACCAGAGAAACTTAACAAGATATAATAATAACCTACAAAACAAACATCGTTATGTATCAACAACTGAAACGTGCCAGCATGGCACTGACCTTGAGTTCGGTTTGTTTCCTCGCTTTTGCGCAGAAAACAATCCAAGGTACCGTTAAGGATGCTAATGGCGACCCAATGATTGGTGTAACCATTACTGACCAGAATGGCAAAGCAGGTGGCATCACCGACCTTGACGGTAAGTTTACCATTCAGAACGCAGACCCTAATGCGGTCTTGACTTTCAGCTACATCGGCTGCAAGCCTAAGAAAGTAAAAGTAGGAAGTCAGAAAACATGGAACATCGTACTTGAAGATGACAATGCAGCCCTTGACGAGGTCGTTGTCGTTGGTTATGGTACTATGCGTAAACGCGACGTAACTGGCTCTATCGCATCTGTCAACTCAGAAAAGATAGCCGCTCGTGGTACTACCAATCTTGCAGAGTCTCTGCAGGGTTCTGTTCCTGGTGTCAACATCACCCAGTCTGGTAGCCGCGCTGGTGCAGGCTTCAATATTCAGGTTCGTGGACAGGCTTCTATCAACAAGCAGGCACAGCCATTGTATGTTATCGATGGTGTAGTTTGCGACAACATGGACTTCCTCAATCCAGATGATATCGACCGCATCGACGTATTGAAAGATGCATCTTCTACCGCCATCTATGGTTCCCGTGCTTCTGCCGGTGTCATCATGATTACCACCAAGGGCAGCAAGGGTGCAGACAAGGCACAGAAGGCAACCATCTCTTATGACGGATATTATGGTATCAAGAAGTTGGCGCGCATGCCTGAGTTTATGGATGCCAACGAGTTTATGGATTATCGTTTTGCCAGATATACCACGCTCGACGGAAAGAGCTACGATGGCTCTAGCCGCAAGGGTGTTGATGCCGATGGACATCCACATTACATCATCAAGAATACCGACTTGAATTCTGCCTTCCTTGCCCGCAAGGGAGCAACCAGCTACAAGGATTCAAAGCTTTACGAACTGATGATGGATCCAAGTTTCGACGGTTACGATTGGAAGAAGATGGTTACCCGCACAGCTGCTCAGCAGAACCACTTTATCAGTGCTGCCGGTGCTACAGACAAGATCAACTACCGTGTAGGTATGGGTTATCAGGGCGAGGAGAACGTATTCAAAGGAAACGACTATGAGCGTTTCAACCTGAAGGGTGCCATGGATGCCAAACTCAACAAAGTCTTTGATGCTGGTTTCTCTGTCAACTTGTCTATGAGTAAGACAGAAGATGTTTGTACCGATGGAACTTATTCACCATATGTGAATGCATTCTATTTCAACCCATTCGTATCTCCTACAGATGCAGATGGCAATCTGATTCCTAACCCGGGCGCCAAGGCTGCCTTCGAGTCGGATGCACAGTTCACATCCACCTACAACCCATTGATTGACCTCTATGATGGTAACTATACCGACGAGACCAAGAAATATACCATGATGGGTAACCTGTATCTGCGTGCCAATATCATGAAGGGATTGAAGTTTACCACAACATTCTCTCCAAACTATTCTCACAAGCGCCAGGGCATCTTCTATGCCACAGGTATCAACGAGGGCAACGACGTAGGTTCTACCTACTATCAGAAGAACAAGACTAACTTTGCCTCTGTGGGTAACACCACTCGTATGGATTGGACCTGGGATAACCAGATCGACTACAACGAGACTTTCGGCGACCATAACATTGGTGCCATGGCTCTCTTCTCACTCTACAAGAGCAATACGGAATATCAGTATGAGGAAGCTAAGGGTATCGCCAACGACCATACCACCTTCCACAATCTGGGTTCAGCTAGCGGTGATAAGAATCTCTCCAGCTCATACAACGAGTCATCTTTGGAGTCATTCGCCTTCCGTGCCAACTATTCTTACAAGGGAAGATATATGGCAACAGCTACACTCCGTGCCGATGGAAGTTCACGTTTTGCCGACGGCAACCGTTGGGGATGGTTCCCGTCTGTAGCTGCGGCATGGCGTATCTCTGATGAAGCATGGATGAAGCAGTTCAGCTCTTGGCTCGACAACACCAAGCTCCGTGTTTCTTATGGTGTTACCGGTAATAACAATGTGGGTGACTATGTAACTATCGCTTCTGCTACAGGTCCATCTTATGTAACCATTGACGGCAAAGAGGTACAGGGTTATCATCCTAACGGATTGATAAATACAAAACTCATCTGGGAGAAGGTAAAGGAATTTGATGTAGGTCTCGACCTGAGTTTCCTGAAAAACCGCATCAATGTAACAGCCGACTTCTACAACCGTCTTTCTGATGGTCAGATTATGTCACGTTCAGTGCCTATCGAAACTGGTGAGAAGACTTCAACCTTCAATGTAGGTTCTGTCCAGAACAGAGGTATTGAACTCGGTTTGAACTTTAACATCATCAACAAGAAAGACTTCTCCTGGAGTGCGAATGTAAACTTCGCCCGCAACTGGAACAAGATTAAGGAGTTGAGTAATGGTAAGGTTGATGAGGTAGCCAACAACTGGTTTATCGGCGAGCCACTGAACGTACTCCGTGACTATACCCATACCGATGTCATCACCGACAAGGGTGTAACCATGCACACCATGAATGGTGACAAGCACTATACCCTGAAGGAATTCTACGAGAAGTATGGCACTAAGTATAAGTGGTATGAAGGTCAGATGGCAGTAAACGACTGGAACGATGACGGTAAGATTGACGACAACGATAAGCAGATTTATGGCTGCACAGATCCACGCTGGACCGGTAGTTTCACTACCAATGTTTACTTCAAGGGCTTCGACTTCTCTATCATGTTCTATACAAAGAGCGGATTCTGGTCACGCAGCTACTTCCATGAGAAGTATATGAAGTATGGCGACCGTGGTAATGCTCACATGCAACTGGATTACTACATACCAAAGGGAGCACCAATCATCGATCATGCAACAGGTGAGATTACAACCGCCACAGAGACCCACTACGGAAAGTATCCTTATCCAAACAACAGCGATACTTCGATGGGTGGTTACTTCGGTGACAAGGGTTCAGCCAAGGGAGAAGGTTTCCAGTATCAGAAGACCTCTTTCACCAAGGTTAAGAATATTACCCTGGGTTACACATTGCCTAAGAGCGTAGTAAACAAGGCAGGTATCAGAAATCTCCGTGTTTATGTAAACGTTCTGAACCCATTCTGCTTCACCAACTACAAGGGCTTCGACCCAGAGTGGGCATCACAGAATCTGCAGAATGGCGGTCCATCATCTGTAACCTACCAGTTTGGTGTAAATCTTAAGTTCTAATCTCATTAAATGAAGTAAACAATTATGAAAAAGATATTATATAGCGTAGCATTGGCGGCCTGCTGCATGGGAACCATGACAAGTTGCAGCGACTTTCTGGATGCTAGCAACAAGTCGAATGTAACTGATAAACAGACTTTTGCGACAAAAGAGGGATTAAACAACCTCGTCAATGATGCCTATCAGCATCTGCAAAACGTTTATGCAGCTCCTCTGTTCACTAGCTGTTTCTCAGCAGGTACAGACATGTATGCCGATGCCCGTAACAAGATGAACGAGGCATTGAACACTTACGAGACCTTGACTCCAGAAAATACGGATATCAAGAATCTCTATACTTACCTCTATTCAGGTATACGTGCAGCCAACTCTGTGTCATATTATGCACAGACAGCCCAAGTTGATGAAAAGACTAAGGGGCAGCTTGTAGGCGAAGCCCGTGTATTGGCTGCTTACGAGTATTATCTCCTGGTAAACAACTTCGGTGGTGTCCCTATCATGAAGGACTTCCTCACCACAGCAGACACAGGATATCCTAAGTCTTCTGCTGCAGATGTATATGCCTATATCATCAGCGAACTCGAAGATGTTATCAGCAAGAATGTGCTTCAGGCTTCAACAGCTACCAAGGGTGGCGGCAGAATCAGCCAGGAAACAGCCAAGGCGATCCTTGCCAAAACCTACCTTTCTGCAGCATGGGACCTCAACAAGCAGGAATACTTCTCCAAGGCTGCTGCTCTTGCCGATGAGGTAATTGCAGGCAGAAAACTGACTACCCCATTTGCCAAGCTCTGGAAGGCAGACGGATCGGGCGATGACAACGAAGAGTTCCTTTGGGATGTGGAATATGATTTGGCTACAGCCAACAATACAACATCAGGTGGTACAGAATGGAGCGGTTACTACTGCAACTATCTGGGTGGAAACGAGGATAACATCAAGGCTACAACCTCCAGCTATGTACCTACCCTCTATGCCTTGCATTGTTTCAAGAAGGGAGACCAGCGTTACGATGCTACCTTCATGAAGGAATTGCCAGATATAAACAAGGGAAATGCTGCAGGTACCGGTTACTGGACCTGGTACAAGAATGGTGAGAGTCTGGTAGGTAAGCCAGTAACGCGATACTATTCTGCATGGTATGAAACAGATGCCGACTTTGAAGCATGGAAGGCTATAGATCCTGCAAACAGAGCAAACACCTATCGCATTCCGATGGATTCACAGAGCAAGGAAGCACAGAATATGGACGGCAGAGATATGGAATATTACGATAATCAGCAACTGGTATATGGTTCCAGTCCATGCAAGAAGTTTGACGACAGCAAGACTGCTAAGACAGAGAAGAACACCTGCTATCGCGACATCCATATCATCACTTTGCCAGAGATGTATCTCGTAGCAGCTGAGGCTTATCTGAAGGCTGGTGTTAATGATAAGGCATTAGCACGACTCAACGAGGTTCACCAGCGCGCTGGTCTTCCTGCACTTACAGGAACAATCAACATCGATAATATCCTTGACGAGAGTGCCTGCGAGAACTTCGGTAACGGTGCACGCTGGATGGATCTTCGCAGAACACAGACCCTGGTAACACGTTGCACCAAGTATAACCATGAGATGGGAGACAAGGCTGCCCAGTATATCGGCAAGAAGCTTCTTCGCCCTATCCCACAGGCTGCAATTGATGCCAATGACCAACTGACATTAGCCGACCAGAATCCTGGTTACTAATCAAAGTCATTATGTTGATAAGAAAACCTATCAAGACATACGTTAATCATTAGGTTTAAGACCGTATCCTAGGGAGATAATTCCTGATGGATACGGTCTTTCTTTTGGTTCTATCGGCAAGGTATACGTAATCGTTTTCGTAGTTTTTCGCCCACTATCTGCATGTGATAAGCAAAAATGTCGTAACTTTGCAGAAAATCTTATAGAAAAGAAAATAATAAAATAGATAAACCTAAGAAGAAATGAAGAAATCAATCATTAAAACAGTCGTGCTTGCTGCGCTCATGGCTCTGCCAATGTTCGCTAAAGCACAAACTTTCGCTGGTATCACAGCCGAACAGAACGCACAGAACACTCCTGAAGGATGGACTGCCGTAGAACTGCCACAGTTGCCAGCCATCACATCAGCCAACACATTTAATATCAAGGATTATGGTGCTTCTACATCTGCTACAGATAACACCAAGGCTATCCAGAAAGCACTTGATGCTGTGCCTTCTACCGGTGGTATGGTCGTGATCCCTGCCGGTACATGGATGTTTGGTAGTGCAGACCAGATGACAAGCAAGACAGAGGTACTCAGCATCAAGTCGAAGACCATCCTTCACCTCAGCGCAGGTGCCACATTGAAGCTCGTGGAATACGGCAAGGCTCCTAACAATAACAATAAGATTGTCTTCATCGGCGGAAAGAACAAGGGCAAGAACGTTACCGACATTGTTATCGAGGGTGAAGGTGAAACTTCAGTCATCGACGGTCAGGGTGCACGCTGGTGGCTCGCAAGAGAGAATGGCGAAACCTTCAATCCCGGTGCAATGATCCGCTTCGAGCAGGGCAAGCGCTTCCTACTCCGTAACTTCAAGATTCAGAATACTCCTGGTGTAAACATCACCATCAGCAACAGCGGTAAGGCTAGCCATGCTACCATCCATGATCTGATTATCAGCGAACCTTCATCTGAAGCTGGCAAAGGAAAGGCATCGCATAACACCGATGGAATCTCTATCTGGGGTCCATACGTTAATATCTACAACTGTAACATCAGCAACGGCGATGACAATATCGTTTGCGACAACGATGCACAATATATCCATGTATGGAACTGCTACTTCGGAACTGGACATGGTGCTTCTATCGGCAGCTTCACCAACAACATCAAGCATGTATGGTTCGATAACATCACCATGAACGGTACAACTGCGGGCATCCGCATGAAGACAGGTCAAGATGTAGATAAAACAACCAACAAGGTAACTCTGCGCGGCGGTGGCGAGGAGGACTGGAAGTTCACCAACTTCACCATGACCAAGGTTAAGAACCCATTCTCTATCGACTGCTACTACGACAAGAACTACAACAGCGATCCTGCCGTAGACAAGGCAAATGCCAGAGCTCTTGATAGTACTACCCCTACCTACAACGGCATTCTTCTCCAGAACGTGAAGACAACAGATGTTTGCGAAGGTAACGCAATCTTCCTGATTGGCCGCCCTGAGAGCCACATCAAGAACGTGACTCTCGACAACGTGCAGATTTCTGCCAAGAAAGGTATCGATATCCGCTTCGTAGATAATCTCGTGTTCAAGAATAATTCTAAGATTACCGTCAGCAGCGGTTCAATCTGGCTCAAAAAGTTTGATTCTACTTGGACAGACGAATGTGATGCTACGTCTACAGGTTCAACCGTTACTGATACCAAGGGTCCTTTCACATTAAACTCAAAAACTTTGACGGATAAGACAGCCGGTTCTTTCAGCAACGGCTTCGCTATCAGCAATGAGAAGGGAAAGATATACGATACTGGTTCTGGTACCAACTATATCAAGTATAGCGCCAATCAATACACCATCATCATTCCTGACGGCATAAAGATTGTCAAAATGGATATCGAGGGAAAAGACAATTACACAGATGCAGATGCCTATCTCGGCGAGATAAACGGCACAAGCTATGATGCTTCTACCTATGTTTTTCCAAAAGACAAAAGTCTGAAAAAATATACAGTAGAGTTTGATTCACCTGTAGAGCACACGCTTACTTTCACTCCAAAGGTAAAGCAGTGCATCCTGCAGTTCACTCTCTATACAGAGACTTCTACAGGCATTCAGCCAATTGCTGCCATCGCCAAGGTAAACAATAACAACATTTACGACCTCAGCGGTCGCATGGTAAAGCTCAATGCCAAGGCAGAAGACCTGCAAGGTCTCAAAAAAGGGATCTATATCTACAACAACAAGAAATACGTAGCTAAATAATTCATTTAAACATCGGTAACAATGAAAATAAAATCGCATTCACTCCTATGCGTTCTCGCAACCATCGCTTTGAGTTCTCCGCTCACAGCGATGGGGATAAACGCCCAGAAGGCAACATCAAAGACATGGAATCCGAACCTGAAGAACGGAATGTATCGCAACCCGGTTATTGACGCCGACTACTCTGACCCAGATGTATGTCGCGTGGGTAATGACTACTACATGACCTCCTCTTCCTTCCAGTGTTTCCCTGGTCTGCAGATTCTGCACAGTACTGACTTGGTAAACTGGGAGATTATCGGTGCTGCCCTACTGGATGACTATCCGGTTTTGCCAGAATACCAGGGCACCGAACTGGACTGGCGCAAGAAGGTTCAGCATGGTAACTACGTGTGGGCACCCTCTATCCGCTATCACGACGGATGGTTCTACATCTATTGCGGCGACCCAGACCAGGGACTCTTCATGACCAAGACACAAGATCCTCGTGGTCCATGGGAACCTATCACCTGGGTGATGAAGGAAAAAGGTCTTATCGACTGCTGCCCTCTCTGGGATGAAGACGGCAAGGCTTATCTGTCGCATGGATGCGCCGGTTCAAGAGCCGGTATCAAGTCAGTGCTCTTCGTAGCTCCGATGTCACCTGACGGCACCAAGGTGATTGGTCCTTCACGCATCGTATATGATGGGCATGAAAACCAGCCTACCATCGAGGGTACGAAATTCTACAAGCGCAACGGATATTATTATATCATGAGTCCTGCGGGCGGTGTGAAGTATGGCTGGCAGGTAGAACTGCGTTCCAAGAATCCATACGGTCCTTACGAAGAGTATGTAGGCATGGCACAAGGAAAAAACAAGAAGGTGAATGGTCCTCACCAGGGTGCATGGGTAGATACCCAGAACGGCGAAGACTGGTTCCTCCACTTCCAGGATAAGCACGCTTATGGTCGTGTGGTTCATCTGCAACCAGCCAAATGGGTAAACGACTGGCTCGTTATCGGAGACGACAAGGATGGTGATGGCTGCGGTGACCCTGTTCAGCAATGGAAGAAGCCAAACCTGCCATCAAGCGGTAACTTCCAACCTAAGGAATCGGATGATTTCAACAGCGTAGATTTAGGTCTGCAATGGCAGTGGAACGGTCCTTACAGTCAGTACTGGTACTTCTGTGATGCCAAGAACTCCAAGTTGCGTCTCTATGGTGTGCAGCAGGCAGAAAATGTAAAGAACCTGTATGATTTGCCAAACCTCCTGCTCCAGAAACTCCCTACCGAGAACTTTACTGCTACTGCCAAGGTGAAGTTCATACCTAACCGCACCGAGGCTTATAAGGAGAAAGATAAGGTATTGGGCGAAAGCGCCGGCATGATCATGCAAGGCATGGACTATGCGGCACTCAAGTTTGTTGATACCAAGGAAGAGGGGGTTGTTTTGCAATATGTAACCTGTGAAAAGGCAGAGAAGGGACAGGCTGAGAAGGTGGTAAAGCAAGTTGCCATCAAGACCAGCAAGCAGCCTCAACCTTACACCGTGAAGTATGCCGTAGATGATATTCCTTCTTCCCGCATCGCTACCCAGGATGTATGGCTCCGCGTGAAGGTTCATAGCGAAGGTATCGCCAACCAGATAAAGGCCATCGCAGAATGGAGCTACAGTCTGGATGGTAAGAAATTCACCAAGATAGGCAATCCTTTCACTGTGCGTGAAGGCAAGTGGATTGGTGCCAAGCTCGGTTTCTTCAACACCCGCACAGCCAAGAAGAACGATGCTGCCTTCTTCGACATCGACTGGATTCATTTCGAAAAATAACGCTTTCCAGCTAACGCGTTATTTCAGAGAATATTTTGGGAAACAAAAAAATCCCCCTCATTGCAAATCAATGCAGCGAGGGGGATTAATCTTTATGAGTAATCTAAAATTCTAATCTTTCTTTTCTTCTGTAGGCTCTGCCTTTGTTGTTTTCTTGGCAGGTGCCTTCTTGGCAGGAGCCTTCTTGGCTGCAGACTTAACTGCGGCCTTCTTGGCAGGAGCCTTAGTAGGCTTCTCGCCATGGTGCTTCTCAGCCTCCTTCTCTATCTTTTCAATCTTAGCCTGAAGACGGACAATCTCCTTGTCCTTCATCTCTATCTCTTCATCCTGATTCTTGATGGTAGTAAGCAGGCCCTCAAGCTGATCGTTATCAACATCAGCAGGATAGAGGTCGTTCACACGGTTGATGAAGTCACCAAGAATGTTCATATAGTTAGTGAAAGCATCGAAAGGACTTGAATAGATACCTCTGTCAAGACCCACATTGCTTGGCTTGGTAGTCATGAAGCGGAAGTTGTTACTTGCCTGCAGGTAATCCCAGTCCTGATTGATACGTGGATCGTTGGCGATACGTACACGGTCTGCCACACTGTAAAGCTTGTTGAAAGCCTCACACTGCATCGGGTTACCCAACCATGAACTTACATCACGCTCCTCGTCTACCCAACTCAAGGTATCAGGCACATTCACCTCGCCTACCGACTTGATCTTCTTGCAGATTTCTGTAGGTGTTGAGAAGGTGATGCCACGGTCCTTGGCACACTGAGGCAAAGCCTTCATAAACTCGAGGATGTTGCTTGACAGAGGCTGGGCAATACCAAGAGCAGAAAGCTCCATGAAGATATTGATAACCTGCTCCTCCTCTGGGAAGGCAGCAATCTGGTTCATATAGTTGTCGGCAAAGAGTGGATAACCGTCCCAATCGCTGTTGCTGAAGCGCAGAGAGATATCATCGCTCAGGTTCACATCGCGCAAAAGGAGCTTCAACTTAGGGTTCAGGGCGCAATGGTAAACATAGTGAGGAGACTTCCAGCCGAGCACGTGCTTGGCACCCTCGGTGAGCATACCAATGAATCCCATGTTGGCAACATCGTTACCGATATCATCGCTGTAGATGAGCGAAGAGTTGCGCAATACGGTAGGTTTCTTTCCGAAATATTCCTCAATCTTAGTACACTGGCGCATCACCTCATCCTTGAAACTTGCCTCATTAACCAGAGAAGCAAGTCCGTGAGAGTAAGGCTCAGCCAGGAACTCTACACAACCCGTATTGTTGAGCTGCTGAAGCTTCTCCAGTACCTGAGGAGCATGAAGTTCCAACTGCTCCATACCCACACCCGAAAGCGAGAAAGCTACCTTGAAATACTTGCCGTTCTTTTCAATCATCTCCTGAAGGGCATTCAAGGCTGGCATATAAGAGCGCTCAGCAATCTCGTTGATGCTACGGTCGTTCTCGTAGTCATCATAGTAATAATGGTCGGTACCGATATCGAAGAAGCGGTAGCGTTTCAGATGGGTAATCTGATGTATCTCGAAATATAAACAAATTGTTTTCATAAAAATTTGAAATTTGAACGTTTAACTTGTAAGATGAGTAAAGCCTCAAAATTATTCATTCTTCGTTCTTCACTCTTCACTTAACCTACTTCCACCCTAAGGTCTTGAGGTACAGGTCTTTGATGCGGGCTCCCACTTTCTCCCAGGTAATCTGGTCTACTTCTTTCTTGCCTTCCTCTGAGAGATAATCGAAAAGACTCTCGTTGTGACAGATGCTGTAGATGGCATCGGCAAGGGCATGGATATCCCAGTAGTCTACCTTGATACAGTTGGACAGGATTTCTCCACATCCACTCTGCTTGGAGATAATGGTTGGTGTGCCGCACTGCATAGCTTCCAAAGGTGAGATACCGAACGGCTCGCTCACAGATGGCATCACGTAGACATCACTGTCTTTCAGACATTCATAAACCTGTTTGCCACGCATAAAGCCAGGGAAGTGGAACCGGTCGGCAATGCCTCTTTCAGCAGCGAGATAAATCATCTGATCCATCATATCGCCCGAACCTGCCATACAGAAACGTACATTGCGGGTACGGTGCAATACCATGTTGGCAGCCTCTACGAAATATTCAGGTCCCTTCTGCATGGTAAGACGTCCCAGGAAGGTTACTACCTTCTCCTTGCCCTTATGATTTGGGCGTGGAATATCCTGCCACTCCTGCTTCAATGGGTATACGGCATTGTGCATGGCGAAACACTTACGTGGATCCTGGTGATACTGGTGAATCACTGTCTGGCGGGTCAGTTCGGATACACACATGATGCAGTCGGCATTATCCATACCGTCTTTCTCGATAGCGTAAACGGTAGGGTTCACCTTTCCACGGCTACGGTCGAAATCAGTAGCATGAACGTGGATGCACAATGGTTTGCCACTCACGCGCTTGGCATGAATACCGGCAGGGAATGTAAGCCAGTCGTGAGCATGGATAATATCAAATTCTTCTGAACGGGCTACAACTCCGGCAATGATGCTATAGTTGTTGATCTCGTCATGAAGATTTGACGGATAACCACCGGCAAATTCCATACAGCCGAGGTCATTTACATGCATATAGTTAAAATCGGCATAGATGTGGTCACGGTAGCGGAAATAATCATCCGGATTCATGATATTGCCTACGCGCTGCTGCACATAGTCGTGATTTACATCTCGCCAGGCGATAGGCACACTGTTCATTGCCACAATCTTGCAGGCACTGCGATCCTCATCACCGAAAGGATGAGGCAGACACAATGTGATATCAACATCGCCCTGGGCATGAAGTCCTTGGGAGATACCAAAGTTGGCAGTTGCCAAACCACCAAATACGTGAGGAGGATACTCCCATCCAAACATTAAAACTTTCATATAGCAGTCCTCCTATTATTAATATTGATATTTTTCAAGTAACTCAAGCGCACGCAGAATCTCAGCCACATTCATGGCGAAAGAGATGGCACCACGACCTGCGAATGGAGGGTTTCCATCGAAGAGTTCGCTGATGGTACCAAGACAGTGGGAAGACATTTCGTCCTCATAACCTACCATCTGACGCTCGATAAAGCTCAAGCGGGTACGCTTATAGAGTTTCAGACTTGCCTCCATATAGAAGCCACCGAGCCATGGCCACGCTGTACCCTGATGGTAAGCATAGTCGCGCTGGGTCTGCGGACCTACATAAACAGGATTATATCCACCGCTCTTTGGCGAGAGTGAACGCAATCCCTTAGGAGTAAGGAGTTCGCGTGTACAGATATCAAGAACCTGCTTCTTCTGGTCTTGCGACAATGGAGAATAGTCGAAAGCCACTGCAAATATCATGTTCGGGCGAACGCTCCAGTCCATCATATTTCCATCAACATAATCGTAGAGATAGCCATATTCATTGAGGAAGGTATCGAGGAACGCCTGCTTGGTCAGCTCAGCCTGAGCCAGGAGTTTCTGCTGGCTGTCTTCTTCACCTACTGTTGCAGCGAGAGAAGCACAGAAGCACAAAGCGTTATACCACAAAGCATTAAACTCTACGATATATCCGGTACGTGGAACCACGGGTCTGCCGTTGGCAGTAGAGTTCATCCAGGTAACAGCCTTGTCCTTACCATCGGTATAGAGCAATCCGTTCTCTTCGAGCTTCAGGTTCGGATGCTTGTTATCCTGGATAAAGCTGATAACATCCTTGATAAACTGTCCATACTTCTTGAAGCATTCTTCCTTGCTGGTTTCCTTAGCATACTGCTGCAAAGCCCAGACAGCCCACAATGGCACGTCAGGCTGCTCTATCTCAGCAATATGAACACTGACCGGCTTGCCTTCCATAAACTCGTAATATCCCTTCATGGCAGTCTTCATCACCAGTTCGAAGTAGTCATCTTCCTCGATAGAGAGGGTGAGACCCGGAAGAGCGATGAATGTATCGCGGGCACGGCACTTGAACCAAGGGTAACCTGCCAGGATATAACGGTCATCGTTCTTTTCACGACGATGGAACTGATGAGCCGCATTGACCAGACAGTGGAAGAAATTGTCACGAGGCGAGCGCTCATCCACTTCCTTGTCGAAGAGCTTCTTCAGGCTGACCGCCTTGATTTCTGATGTAGAAGCAGCAAAGACGATGGTTTCGCCTTTCTTGATATCCATTTCAAAATAGCCAGGAACATAGAGGTCTTCGTTAGAAGCATAACCTCTCTCCTGCTCCTTCGGATATTCCACGCCACGATACCAATCTGGACAGAATTTAAACTCGTTCTTCTTGGAGAACTGCATATAGAGATCAGGATAACCTGCATACATACAGGTCTTGATGCCATGATCTACCTCAGCATAATCACGAGATGCGGTAGCATTCTCATGAGTAAACTGACGGACACTGCGGAAAGCCAGAAAAGGACGGAAACGAAGGGTTGTAGCCGAATGGCCGTCTACCAGCGTATAGCGAATCAGAATGCGATTCTCATAATGCTGGAATACAACTTCCTTTTTCAGGATAACGCCACCTACGCGATAAAGGGTAGTTGGCACTTTATCACAATCAAACTCACGAATGTACTTGTGGCCCATCGGACTATAGTTGTTGCCCTGGTACTTGTGCAAGCCGAGATTAAACTCAGCGCCATGCTGAATTACCGTAACATCCAGCGAACTTAAGAGCACATGATTCTCATCGTCCAGTTCTGGAACCGGCACGACAAGTAATCCGTGATACTTGCGGGTATTACAGTCTACAATCGTTGAGCACGAATATGCACCCGAGCGATTTGTTCTCAACAACTCCTTAGGCAACGACTCTTGAAGATTCGTCATAAGGGCCTTTTCGAATTTTAGATAACTCATAGATCTATATTAAGGTTCTATATTTTTGTTGACTAAATTAATTGCTTTCAAAGGTAACACTTTTTTATGGTATAACAAAGTTTTTTGTATGCCATTTTTAGAAAAAATTGCCTTTTTATGTTTTAAAACATATTTTTAGACAAAAATGCTTGATTATTTCGAGAAAAAGCATTACTTTTGCACTCAGTTTTCAGTTTAAAAGATTTGTACACATGGCAGCTAGAGGAAAATACGATAAAGAAAATATAGCAAAGCTGATTGCTACGCTATGGGGAGGCATCACTGATGACCAGTTCGATTTACTGAAAGAACATCTCGAAATCAAGAAGTATAAGAAGAACGAAATCATCTACAAGAACGAGGGTACTCCCGAATATGCACTATGTCTCATAGCGGGAAAAGTGAAGATATACAAAGAAGGTATCGGTGGCAAGAGCCAGATTATCCGTGTTATCAAACCGATTGAATTTTTTGGTTTCAGAGCCTATTTTGCGGATGAGATATACAAGACGGCAGCCATGTCGCTGGAAAACTGCGTCGTTGCCCAGTTCCCGCTGGCAGTTCTCATGAAACTGCTCTCCAAGAGTTTCAACATCGGCTTCTTCTTTATCAAATATCTCAGTGTAGAAATAGGCAAATCGGACGACCGTACCGTGAACCTCACCCAGAAGCATATCCGTGCCCGACTTGCCGAGGGACTGATATTTCTGAAAGACTCTTATGGGTTAGAAAAAGACGGAAAAACTCTTGACATCCGATTGAGTCGTGAAGATCTGGCAAATCTCTGTAATATGACAACGAGCAATGCCATCCGTACGCTCTCAGCCTTTTCGGCAGAAGAACTCATCAAAACTGAAGGAAGGAAAATCAAAATCTTAAAGGAAGAAGAAATCATAAAAATAGCAGAACTTGGATAAAGTTCTGCTATTTTTTCTTTATATGTTTTACATTATACGTTTTTCTTGATACATTCCCCTTATTACGGGCATACTGGTTATACGGGTATCAGGAAGTTGATAACCTCCTGAATTACAGTAATCTGGAATGGGCCTACCGGCGTATTCATCAATCTGCCATCAATACCTATCAGGGCATGCTGGGCATCGAGCACCTCTACCTCTCGGGTACGGTAAGGATGCACACTCTTATGGTTGAGGAACTTACCTTTCACAAAAAGATAGATTCCCTCGAAGAGCTGGGTTGTCTTAGGATGAGATACCACCGACACATCGAGCAGTCCGTTATATGGCACAGCATTCGGAGTCTGTCCATATCCTGTTCCATTGCCTATACACATCGTCATCACTCTACGCCTGATAACATCCGAATTGATTTTCACATGCATCTTATAGTCCAGACGCTGGAATATCATCAGGATGAAGGAACAGAGAAATGACAGGGTACGTGAACCGAAGATATGATGGGTTTTTCGTCTCAGGTTCATGATGGCGGCGATGAGTCCGATATTGATACAGTTGAGGAAATAGCGACGGCATTTCTCCCCCTTCTTGTTCACATAGCGGATACAACCGAGGTCAATCTTTCTGATACGACGTTTTTTCAGCGACGCCACCGTCTTCTCGATATCGCTGTCGCTGAATCCCCAGAAGTGGGCAAAGTCGTTCATCAGTCCGTTAGGAATTACACCCAGTGCCACCTCTTCTCTTTCTTTCGGATCTATCTGCATCAGACAGTTTACGGCATCATTGAGCGCAGAATCTCCACCAACGATGACAATGGTCTTATAACCATTGTTGATAAACATTCTGATGAGCCGTTCTACGCTCTTCTGATTCTCGCTCTGCACAAAGTCGTAATCCACGCCCTGCTGCTTGAGCACCTTCTCTATTTTTTCCCAGCGCTTGTTACTTCGCCAGCCTCCTCTAGGGCAATAAAGCAGCCCCCATTTATTCTCGTTTACCATTGTCTCTTCTTTGTAATTTGAAAGTTGTATAAAATATCACTTCCGCCCAGCCACTGTTGCATCCGATTCCATCGGATGCCAGCCCTAGCCAGATTCCAGGCCGCAGCCTAGCTTCTCATCAGCTCCAAAACCGTCTCCACCTTTTTCTCCATTGGCTGCAATGCATCTACCCAATGGATAGTAAAGCCTCTGCGCTCCATACCTCTGAACCACGTCATCTGCCTTTTGGCAAACTGATGGATTGCAATTTCCAGACCGCGATACATCTCATCGTATGAAGTCTTACCGATCACATATTCTGTAATAAACTTATATTCCAAACCATAATAGATGAGATTTTCGGCAGGAATACCACGATCTAGCAGTCCCTTGATTTCATCTACCATTCCCTCATCCAATCGCTGTTTCAGTCTCTGTGAAATTTTCTCCCTTCTTGCGTCCCGGTCTATGCTGACACCGATAATCAGCGAATCAACCGCAGGGAGTTCACGTTCGGGCATCGGATGCTCCAGGGCTCTGATGATTGATTTGGGCTATATCGAAACCGTTGCGCACTATAAGGCGGCGCAGTTCTTCAAGCCTGATGTGGACTTTATTCTGGACATCGGCGGACAGGATATGAAATGTATCCGCATCAGGCATTCTTTACTTCGCGAATTGCTTCCGTATCAACGGGGGGAGCATACA
>OGYE01001110.1_pt1 | contig 17662 bp, 16 predicted proteins | sample 1576471 | NCBI WGS metagenome assembly OGYE01 (sample SAMEA3541532, study PRJEB24748) | human gut metagenome | biome: human gut; feature: human-associated habitat; material: faeces | place: China | collected 2012
TCAGCGGAAGATCCCTTGTTGTAATTGAGGTAGAAATCAGTTTTCCGATGCCTGGGAGAGAGAATACGTTTTCGATGATGATACTGCCTCCCAGAATATCCGCTACCAGCATACCAAGAATGGTGATGACTGGAATCAGCGAATTTCTCAGGATGTGTTTATTCATGATAATTTTTTCTGACAGACCCTTGCTTTTTGCAGTCCGGACATAGTCCTGCTTCTGCTGGTTTGCGATGCTGACCCGGATATATCGTGCCAATACCGCGGAAGAACCAAATGCAATGGACAAAGACGGCAAAAACATCGTTTTAAACCATCCTGTAATGCTTTCACTTGCCGGAACATATCCAATGGAATCAAACCATCCAAGGTTAACAGAGAAAATACTGATCAGTACAATACCCATACAAAAACTTGGAACGGAGATTCCAAGCTGGGATAACATGGAAATTCCAGTAGTAATTTTCTTTTTGCTGTTTTTGGCAATAAAAATTCCAAGAGGCAGGCCGATCAAAACGGTCAGTGCAATGGAGAAAACCGCAAGGGAACTTGTTACAAAAAAGCTTTCGGCAATCAGGTCGGAAACTTCTCTGCTGTAGCGGTAAGAGACACCCAGATCACCATGCAGTGCGTTTATCAGCCAGATAAAATAACGCTCGACATATCCTTTGTCCAGATTCATGGTTGCTCGAAGATTTTCAAGCTGTGCCGGATCTGCGTCCACTCCTAAAATAATCTGTGCCGGATCTCCCGGTAAAATCTGGAACACAACAAAGGTAATAATGGATACCAACAATATGGTAAAAATAAAACCAAGTATCTTTTTTAAATAATATTTCATGGGTTCCTTTCTCAGAAAAACAAGCTATGATATAACACCGATACCATAGCTTGTCCTCCTTTTGTTATTTGACTATTTATTGAGCTTCATAGGAAAGTTTAGAGAAATCGATGAATCCTACTGGATAGAAGGTATAACCTTTCAAATCTTTGCGGCAGGCAACAGTCAGGTTAGGGTCACATACAAATACTGCTACTGCTTCCTCTGTCAGAATCTGCTGACATTCTTTGTACATGTCGGCACGTTTTGTCTCATCCAGTTCTACTCTTGCAGCCTGAATCAGTTCGTCATAACGGGCATTCGAGAATTTAAAGAAGTTTTTGCTGTATGTTGTTTCAAAGCGTCCCAGAACAGAGTCAGGGTCAAGTTTACCGGTCAGACCGATGATGGTGGATTCATACTGTGCGTTGCTGTATACATCTTCCAGCCAGGTTGCCCATTCGATGGTTTCTACCTGAACATTGATACCAACCTGTGCCAGCTGATCTGCAAAAATCAGTGCGGTGTCAACATGGCTTGCATAGTTTGCTGGAACAGTAATGGTAAGATCAAAACCATTTTCGTATCCAGCTTCTTTCAAAAGCTCTTTTGCTTTTTCTACATCGGTTGGGTAGGTATCTTCCAGCTGATCGTTGTAGTAAACTGCCATAACTGGGCTGAAGTTGGAATACAGCTTGGTAGCATATCCATCAAATACACCTTCAATGACAGCATCTTTATTGATTGCGTAATTGATTGCCTGACGAACCCTTACATCATTGAGTGGTTCAATCGAGTTGTTCAGAGCAAAAATCTGTACCATGTTCTGTGCGGAGTTATAAATATCAAAATCTTCTGCCAGTGCATTTGCGTTATCGACTGATACGGAAGCAAAATCGAGCTGTCCGGAACGAAGTGCGGTTACAACGCTGCTTGCATCAGTCATGATGTAAACTTCAACAGTCTGGATGCTTCCTTTTCTGCTCTCTTCATAGTAGTCTTCGTTGAGTTCCAGAACGACTTTCTGACCAGGGATATATTCCTTGAACTTATAAGGGCCGGTTCCGATTGGGTGCTGGCTCTGTTCGGTATAACCTTCCGGAAGAACTGCTACGATGTTGCTTGCGAGGAAGGATGCCGAAGGTTCAGAAAGTTTAATCTCAAAAGTATAATCATCTACTGCGTTGATGCTTTCAACAGTACCAAATTTGCTGGATGCTGCTTTTTCACCGTTCATACCTGCCAGATTTTCGTAGGTGTACAGAACATCTGCACTGGTCATTGCTTTTCCGTTATGGAATGTTACGTTGTCTCTGAGATGGAATGTATAGGTCAAACCATCTTCGGAAACATCATAGCTTTCTGCAAGACCTGGTTCCAGTTCACCTTTTTCATTGTAAACGAAGAGTCCTTCAAATACATTGTGGAAAATGGCTTCGGTATCGGTTGCTGCGGACTGCCATGGATCCAGACTGTCCGGTTCAGAGCTGATACTGGTACGTACAATATTTGGAAGCTCAGTCTCTGTTTTGGTTTCAGTATCAGCCTGAGCACCCTGAGAATCTTCTGTTTTTCCTGACGAACATCCTGTTAAAAATACAGAGCAGGACAATACAGCTGCCAACATAAAACAAACTAATCTTTTCATAAGTTCTCCTTTACTTTTCCTACTTGCTTATCAAATGTTTTTTCATTAAATCGACCACTTCACAGGCCTGTTCTATCACGATTGGACAGTCCACTTCTTCAATCCCCAGCTTGCCTTGATAGTTGATGATGGCACAGGGCATCGAAACCTTTTGTGAACCGATATAATCGTCATAGTAGTTGTCTCCCACATAAAAACATTCGTCTGGATTTGCACCTGTTAACTTCAGTGCCTCTTCAAAAATTTTTTTATCCGGCTTTTCTGCACCGACTTCTTCGGAAACAACGACACAGTTTAATCTGGACAGGATTTTATTTTTTTCCAGAACCTCTCTGCATGACAGATCCCAGTTGGAAATCAGTCCTGTTTTGATTCCCATGTCGTTTAACTCATCCAGCATGTTCAGTGTAAAGTCAAAGCATCTCCATACAGGTCTTTCCATCTTTTTGAGTTGATTTGAAAAATCCTTCCATGCAGATTCTGTATCCAGATACTGACAAACACATCGGTGGAAATCAGAAATGACGCTATCACTTTTCTGGCTGAGTGCTCCCTGACGAAATCTCATAAAATATTTGTTCGCCAGATGATATGCTCTTTCTGCCTGGGAAAGCGAAATATCATACCCGATTTCTTTTAATGCAGTCTGATACCGGCGAGGCATGTCGTTATGCACAAGTGTTAAACCCAAATCAAAGAAAATCTGCTTTACCAATCAAACCCTCCTAAACTTACTTGTTTTCAACAGAGCTTATTTTATATTGCTAAAGTAAAGTACAAAAGCGGTTGTTGGTAAAAATGAAGTAAAAAGATACAATAAATTGTAAGTTTTCACAAAATATAATCGCGTTAGATTCCGCTATGGATTAAAAAATAATTTGGTGGATACTTTGTGAAAGTGATGAAAAATGACGTTTCGGTTTTATTGTATGGTTTCATGTCAAAAGGAACGGTTACAGGAAGATCATTTTACTGAACAAATGATTTAGAATATGATAAAAGGACAGGATACCATATCAGATACCTGTCCTTTTTCGTTAGTTCATAATCCGTTATTTATAAAAGAATTTATAAAAGTATGTAAATGTTTTTATTCAATTCCTAGGCAAATCAAACAGGCAATCAAAACAAAACTGCAAACAATCATGGATACAGCAAAAAGTAAAGTATGAAGTGGTGGAAGATGGAGTCTGGATATTGCCTTAATCTGTTCTACACATGCGCGTTCTACATCTTGCGGGATATTTTGTATCTTGTTTGCTTTTTGCAGTAATGATTTTACCTCTGGGTAGGAAAGTCTCACGCCAACGTCAGTTGGAAGGTAAGATGACAGAGCAGATATGCTACTGTTGTATATTGCTTTAATTTCTGGGTCACTATGATTGATGATATGTGCTAATTCTTTTGTGCTTAGACTGCCAAATTCAATCGAAAGATATACATAGCGTTCAATTGGTTTCATTTGTGAAAAGGCACGCTGAAGCATTTCATGGATCTTTAAAGGCCATAGTTTTGTTGAAAGCTCCGACTTTCTTAAAACCGTGATTCCTTTGGGCTTACGCATGTCACTCGCCATTTTCGCAAGAAAACGATTGGGCGCAACACCAATCGAACAATTCAAATGACACTTTTCATAAACACCATTTTGAATTTCAAACACAAGATCCAAAGGCCTTTTATAACGCTTAATAATATCCGTTACATCCATGTAACACTCATCTATACTCGCCGGTTCAATTTGATGGGTAAATGTTTTTAAATACGCAAAAAACTGAGCTGACATGGAACGATAGTAGCCATAATCACCTTGGATCAATACTAAATCTGGACATAGACGCAAAGCCTCATAAACAGGCATCGCACTATGCACACCATATTTTCTGGCTTCATAGTTTGCAGTTGAAATCACGCCTCGCTTTGAAGTGGAACCTACCGCAACTGGAAACTCTTTTAAATCCGGATTCTTTATTTCTTCACAACTTGCAAAAAAGGCATTTAAATCAATATGTAATATGACTCTAGCCATGAATCTTCACCCATAGATCTTGCATCGATTCTTTCGCTTTTTGACTCGCTTCACCACTTGTCATTATAGCTAATTCTTGAATCGTTTTGTCTTGATCAAGTTCTTGTACACTTGTGATGGTTTCACTTGCAGATGCTATTTTTTTGACCAAATAATGCGTATTGGCATAGACGGCAACACTTGCCAAGTGGGTAATACATAAAACTTGGTAATTTTTGGATAAAGCCTTCATCTTAGCACCCATAGCTAAGGCAACTTTACCACTCACACCCGTGTCAATTTCATCAAAGATGATGGTTTCGATGCCGTTCGTTGCTTGGAACACCACTTTTAATGCCAACATCAATCTTGAAAGTTCTCCTCCAGATGCAGAAGCACTTAAACTTGAAAAATCCTGTCCTGGATTCATAGAAACTAGAAATTCAATGTCATCAATTCCATTGCTTGAAGGTTTCTTTTCCATACAAGAAATCATAAAGCGAGCATTTTCTAACATCAAGTCTTTACAATGTTCCATTACTTTTGATTCGAGTTGAGAAAAGACTTCTTTTCTTTTTAATGACAATGCATTTGCCAACTTCATATACGCCGTAAACGATTCTTCTTTTTCTTTCTCTAATTTATCAAACACATCCTGACGATGAATAATTCGATCGATCTTATCTGTGATACTCTTTTTAGACTCCATTAAACTCGTATATGAACCACCATATTTACGATATAATTTCTTGATCAAATATTGACGACTTTGCAGACTATCCAAATCTAAAGAATCATTAGAATGTGTATCACGCATATGCTTTAATTCTTCATCCACACTTTGTAAAGAATAATATAAATTTTTGAATGATTCTTCATAGTCATTTAAGATGGGTGATTTTGAAGCTTGTTTATATAAAGTATATAAAGAATCTAACGCTCCATTTTCTTTATCAATTTCATATAGGCAAGACGAAAGATCCTCTGAATTTTTATACCAGCTGGTTGCCGCGTGAATCTGATCATTTAATGCATCCAATTCATCTTCTTGAATATTCGCATTCTCAATTTCATCCAGCTGTGCCGTTAAAAATTCCAATTCGGCATCCGAAAATTCTTCGTTTTTTAATGTTTCTAATTCATGTAAGACATTTGAATACTTCACATACGCTTCCTTTACAGAAGCTTTTAAACCCATAGTCTTCGCATAACTATCCAACAATTCCATTTGAACAGATGTGTCCATTAAACGATACGTATCCATTTGCGAATGAATATCGACCAATAGATTGACAATCTTACGCACAAAAGATAGTGTCGTGATCTGTTGATTGATGCGTACGGTACTCTTATTATTATTTAAAATCGTACGCGAAATAATCACTTGATCATCAACCTCAAAGCCATTCTCTTCTAAGATCGCATTGACTCTATCATTCGATGTTAAAACCATCGATAAGATTGCCTTGTCTTTTCCATTACGAATCACATTCGATTTAATACGATTCCCACTCAAATAGCCAATCGCATCAATTAATAATGATTTACCAGCACCTGTTTCTCCGGTAATCACACTCATTCCATCTGTAAAGTCTATGATACAAGATTTGAATAATACATAATCTTTTACTGACAATTGTTCAATCACAAAACCACCTCAAGTCTACTTACTATTTTAACGTAAATCCAAAGGAAAATAAACGATTATAATCCATGTGAACGAGAAAACAAAAAAATAAGAATATCTTCACATTAAGATATTCTTAAATCTTTGGCATACACCATATATTCCTGATTGCCACTTCTTCCTTCTAGAATGCTTGGCATCGCTTCAACGCTTCTATAATATTGAAATAGAAAAGATTTTACATCTTCAACAATCTGTAAGGCAAGCTTAGAATTCTTTAGAACGCCATGCTTATTCAAAGCAGTAGGACCACACTCAAATTGTGGTTTTACAAGTATCGCAATATGGCGAATGGATAAAACACGTAATACATGTTCCAATATGGTCTTACAAGATATAAAACTAACATCCATACACATAAAATCAATCGATTCATCAAACCATTCTGGCACAATTTCACGAGCGTTGTGCCCTTCCATTTTGATTACACGACAATCTTGATCTAATTCTTTGGCAAGTTGAAGATGACCTACATCTAAGGCATATACTTTTTTAGCTCCATATCGAAGACATACATCCGTAAATCCACCTGTACTCGCACCAATATCTAATACAACCTGATTTTGAATATTCACATTGTACTTATCTAAACAACCCTTTAGTTTAAAGGCACCACGAGAAACAAATTCATCCTCAGTATGTGTTACGACAATATCATCTTCACCGCCAACTAAAAAACTAGCCTTTGTGATGACTTTTCCATTGACACTGATTTTACCTTCTTTAATCATATCCTGTGCTTTTGCACGAGACGATATCTGATTGAGTAAAGCTTTATCTAAACGAATCTTATCCATGTTTTTCTAATTCCTCAAATAAACATTCTGTGCTAATACCTTCTTGAATACGTAAAGATCGAATCGAACCATGACATACATAGTGATCGCCAATACCTAATACATGAATTTTTTCATCCAATGTATTCATATATTCTAAAATAGCACTCGATAAGCCGCCTTTCTTAATATCCGTTTCATAAACCGTAATAGGAAGATTTAATTTTAATAAATCTTTCATCATAACTTCATCGATCGGTTTAAAGAAACGTGCATTGACAACAAGTAAGCCAATCTGATTTTCTCTTGCCTTATTGATCACATGATCCACATCCGGTCCATATGTGATCACAATTTGCGTTGGTGTTCCAACCACAAATTTTTCCCAAGTACCAATTGGAATCAATGAATACGACTTGTTTTTTGCGTATCTCACATTTCCTCTAGGATAACGTACACAAAATGGTTTCTTAGAGGCAAAGGCCGTATAAATCATATTCTGTGCTTCTTTGGCATCTTTTGGCTGAGATAAGACAAGATTTGGAATACTTCTAAGCATCGCAATATCAAACACACCTTGATGCGTTTCACCATCATCTCCAACTAAGCCACAACGATCAATTCCAAGCACAACAGGTACATGCATTCTTGCCATGTCGTGGTTGACTTGATCATAAGCTCTTTGAAGGAAAGACGAATAAATACTCACAAATGGTTTTAGTCCACCTAAAGCCATAGCACAAGCCATTGTAACGGCATGCTGCTCTGCTATTCCACAATCAAAAAAACGATCTGGATAACGTTTTTGAAATTCTAATAATTTACTACCCTGCGCCATAGCGGGTGTGATTGCGACAATACTCTTATCTTTTTCCGCCAGATCCATAACCGTATTTGAGATCACTTGTGACCAGGAAATTTCATTAGGTGGAAGTAAACTCAAAGATTTTCCCGTTACGACATCAAACGGACTGACTCCATGCCACTTACCTACTTTATCTTGTTCCGCAAATTTATAGCCTTTTCCTTTTTGCGTTAGGACATGTACAACAATGGGGCCATCATGTTCTTTGGCAGCCTGAAAAACTTTGATCAAACCAGCAATATCATGGCCATCGACAGGTCCCATATAATCTAAGTTAAACTCTTTAAATAATGGAGCATCGATCACTTCATCTTTGATCTTATCACGGAAATGTGACAATGTATTCAATACGTTAGTTCCTAATTTATTGGATTTTAAGTTGTTTTTTACATCATGTTTTAAATCGATATATAAGTGAGAAGCACGAATATCTGTAATTCGTTTTTCAACACCACTATAATTTTTAGAAATCGACATATTATTATCATTAAAGATGATGACCATCTTCTTCTGTTTAGAACCAATATCATTTAAAGCCTCTAGTGCCATACCACCCGTTAATGAGCCATCTCCAATTACGGCAACAACTTGATAATCATCATGCATTAAATCACGTGCAATCGCATAGCCCAATGCGGCAGATAAAGAAGTAGAAGAGTGTCCTGCTTCCCAACAGTCATACTTACTTTCACTTCGCTTTTGATATCCTGAAAGCCCACCCTTTTTACGTAATGTCGCAAATTGAGTGGATCTTCCTGTTAATATTTTATGTGTGTAACATTGGTGACCTACATCAAAAATCATTTTATCTTTTGGTGAATCAAAGACATAGTGCATCGCAACTGTGACTTCGACAATCCCAAGATTACTCGATAAATGTCCACCTGTTTTCGAAATCGACTCGATTAAAAAGGTTCGAATATCGCTGCACAATTGTGTAAGCTCATCAATTGACATATCTTTGATTTGACTAGGTGACTCAATGTCATACACTTGACTAATCTTTCTCATTTTATAACCCTCGTTAAAAAAACTAGTCCGCTAAAGACTAGTTTTAGCTATTATTAATATACCCCTTTTTTCAAAGAAATTCCATATATTAATATGTACGCTTTAATAAAGTATCCAATACTTTTGTCAGCGAAGTCACATCACAACTCACAAAACCTAGTTCTTTACGAATTGTTTCATCATAGCTAGCAACCATATCTTTAGCACCTTGAAGCCCTAATAAAGATACAGCTGTGACTTTATGATTATCTTCATCACTCAATGACTTTCCAACCACTTCTTCACTACCCGTAACATCCAAAATATCATCCTGCATTTGGAATTCAAGACCTAACACAAGACCAATCTTACGGAAGTGTTCCACATCATCGAATTTATTTGCTAAGATACATCCACAAACCAATGGTAATGTTAATAATTTGCTAGTCTTGTAGTGATCAATTTCCTGTAAAAGTGCAAGTGTTGGATTTGGATCATTTTCAGACTGTAAATCTAAAGTTTGTCCATAAATCATACCATCAATCCCGGAATACCAAGAAAGAGCCTTTACTAAAGCTACTTTTTGTTCAGCACTACATTCGCTGTCCAATGCAACTTCAAATGCCTTCGTCAATAGTCCATCGCCTGCAAGAATGGCAGTTGCCTCATCATAAGCTTTATGACAACTTGGTTTACCACGACGTAAATCATCGTTATCCATAGCTGGAAGATCATCATGAACCAATGAATATGTATGAATCATTTCAATGGCACAAGCACATGGATACCCAACTCTTGCATCCATTCCATAGCCTTCTAGTACAGAAAACAACAAAGTAGGACGTACACGCTTACCCCCATTCATCAATGAATAGGCCATCGCATCTTTTGTACGACTATCATCATTTTCATGTACTCGCATCAATAAATAATCTTCAAATTCTTTATTCACCATCATCTTGATTCACCTCCATCAACTGATCCATTTTTGTTTCAAATTTTTTTAATTGTTTTTCGCATTGCGCACTCAATTTCAAGCCTTCCTCAAATAATGACATGGCCTCTTCAAGCTCCAATTCATTATTATTTAACAAAGCCACGATTTCATCCAATCGCTTCATCGCCTCTTGAAATTTCATTTGTTTAGCGGCCATTTTATTCCTCCTTAGTGGATACAACACATGAAGTGATCACACCATCATTTACTCTTGTCACCATTATATCATCCCTTGCGACATCTTTGACATGCTTAATAACTTTATCTTCAATCTTTGAGATACTATAACCACGAGAAAGTACCTTTAAAGGTGAATAGGCATCCAATAAAGCACAATTTTTTTGTAAAGAATGTCTAGAATTTTGTAGTAAAACTTGCATATTCGATCTTAGTTTTTCAGGCACCATAGAAAGTTTATTTTCTTGTACCTTTACTATATTCATCATACGCAAATGCATCTGTTGTGTATAATTCTTGATGACATTTTTCTTTTGCAGCTCTAGCTCTAGTGCATGTTCAATTTGTGTATTGTAGCCATCTAGTTTTAATTGTTTTTCTATAATAAAAGATTTTGGATCCTTTAAATACGGATGATTCTTATACGAATCCAGTTTTAACTTGTTGTGATTTAAAATCATAGACATGTTTTGCCTCAACAATTCTCTATCCTTCAAAATTTGAGTCATCACTTCATATTGATCCAAAGTCACCCATTGTGCAGCTGCTGTAGGGGTTACACTTCGATGATCACAGACAAGATCACATAATGTTGTATCCACTTCATGACCTACACCACTGACAATATATGTATTTAAACTGTAAATCGTCTTTACAAGCTGGACATCATTAAAACAGAACAAATCTTCAAAGCTTCCTCCACCACGAATAATCAATAAGGCATCATGATTATGTGTATCAGCCTCTTTCAAGGATTGAATCAAACTTTTAGGTGCAAAACTACCTTGCACTAAACTTGGATACAAAGTGACCTTCATCATCGGCCAACGCCTTTGAATGGTTGATAATACATCTTGTAAGGCAGCAGCCTGTGCTCCAGTTACAACACCAATATTTTCAATATAGTCAGGTTTAGCCTTTTTATGACTTTCATCAAAATAGCCAGCCCTTAAAAGATCTTGTTTTCTTTTTTCAAATTCAAGATATAAATCACCTAAACCATCTTGCTTCATTTGACGAATCACAAGCTGAAGACTGCCCCTTTGTTCATATACATTAATGCTTCCTGAAACTAAAACGCGCATGCCTTCTTCTACATTGAAGTTTAAACGTGATACATAACTTGAAAACATAACACAACTCATTTCTCCACTTTTATCTTTCAAAGAAAAATAATAATGTCCCGATCTGTGTTTTGTCAGGTTGCTGATTTCACCCTGAATCCAGATGCCATCTAGATCCATAGTTTGTGTTAAAACATTTTTAATGCGAGCAATAACACTAGAAATACTTACAACCATTTCGTTTCTCATAGCTGGTCAAGAACTCCATTTAATAATTTATAAGAATTATCATCGCAATACTTTTTAGCCAAAGTAATCGCTTCGTTGATTACAACAGCTTTCGGTGTATCGTTTGCCAAGATTTCCTGGAAAGAAATTAAAAGAATGGCTTGTTCTAACATACTTAAACGATCAAAATCCCAGTCATCGCGTAATAATTCATTGATTTTTTGTTCAAAAGCTTCTTTGTTTTCAACAGTTCCCATTGTTAAACTATATAAATATCCATCAATGTCATTTGAACCTTTCATTACATCAAATACACATTTACGAATATCCTTTCCTAATAATAAGTGTTGATACACACTTTGCATCGCAACTACACGTTGTTCATGTCTATTCATCTACATTTCTCCTTCTTTATATGGTACGCGCGCACTTGGTACTACATCACTTGCAGGCCCTGCATGCACGTCTTGATCATCAAAAAATATATTGGCACCAAAACAAGCTAACACATCCGCTTTTTTGGCTCCCTGCATAAAGAATACTTCATCTACGACAATATTCCATGCTCTTAAAGTTTTTATTACACGAACACCCGTATCTTTGTTTCGTGCTGTCACAATCGCTGTTCTTAATACATTTAAATCTTTAGTTTCATTTTGAAGCCAAGATAAACTCTTTAATAAAGAAGCCATTGGACCTTTTTGTAAGGCAACATCCTGGTTTAGAATCTCATTTTCATTGAATGCTTCTAAACCATGTTCCTGATAGATCTTTTCCGATTCAGCCGAAAATAATACGGCATCCGCATCAAAGGCGATACGAATCTGATTATCAGGAAAACTATATTTAGTATCTCTGGCATAAATCATACCGGCCGCAAAGCCTGCATGAATCGCATTGGATACATCATTTTCATTACACGATAAGAATAAATCGACACCAAACGCCGATAAATAACGACTGATGTCTTCTCCACCACTCAAAACCATTCGACCAATGTCCATATCATAATGTTCTAGTGAGTGAATGATACGCAAAGACGTATCCGCACTGTTTCTTGACATCACAATAACTTCAACAAGTTTTCGATTCGCGAGTTTATTGATGTTTAATAAGTTTTTAACTAACGCAAAACCACTACCCGGACTTAACACATCATTTTCGTGAACAATTTGATAGTCACGATAGGCGTCTAATCCTTCTTTTTCAAAAACCTCATTTTCTTTTTCTAAGTTAAATAAAGCTCTTGAACTAATACCTACCACAAGATAATTTTCAAAAGATACACTCATAAAATTGAAAAAAAGGAAACCTTCGAAAGATTTCCTTAAAAAATAAATCCAGTCACCTGAATTTCAATCGCTTCAGGTTTAAAGTCTGTCATATAAGAAATACTTTCAAAGATCTTGTTTTGTAGATTTAAACAAACATCACTTACATTTGATTTGTGGTTTACTTTTACAGGAATTGATAAAGTCAATTTATTGTCCTCAACATGAGTGACAATTCCTGTCTTAAATGGTTTTGTTCCTTCTGCAATCTGAACATTTTCATCTTCTTCGATCACGTTCTTTGCGATTGTAGAAAAAACAGTCTTATTTAAAGAAATAACACCATATTCATTACCTGGTTCTAGTTCGATATATTCTTTCGCCATAATTTCACCTTCACTTCTCTTTTAGTATACCAAAAAAGTTATTTAAACTCAAAAACTTTCGCACCCCAAAGTGATGCTGTTTTTGTAACATACTGCTTTTCATGTAAAATCACATTTTTACAAGTAACAATATCACTCTGCAACTGTTTCTTTAAGGCTTCAAAACCATCAAAACGAATCTCATTACGCGTCTTTTTCAAGAAGAAAAAACGTACTTGTCGTTCATAAATATCTTGATCAAAATCAAAGATATGTGCTTCAATAGAAACCTTTGTATTTTCAAAAGTAGGATTGTTTCCTACATTGATCATAGCCCCATAAAATGTATCATCCACATATACAAAGCCTGCATAAACACCACTAGAAGGCACTAAATAATCGGGATTTGCCCCAAGATTTGCGGTTGGAAACTTCAATAGTGTACTGCCACGTTTAAATCCATGCTCAATCACACCTTCAATCGAATACATATACCCCAATAATTCATTGGCTAAATCCATCTTGCCACTTTGAATCAATGGCTCAATGCGACTGGATGAGATTTTTTCGTTTTTCGAATTTACACTGGCAATCACTGAAACATCAAAGTAGTTTTGTGAAGAAATTGTATTTACATTTCCTGTATTCTTTGAAGCATATTTAAAATCAAATCCACAAGTAATATGTGCTACATTCATCTTTTTTAACAACATATGAAAGGCATCAACATCTAAAGCTGCAAAATTCTTAGAGAAAGTAATAACATACATCACTTCAATACCCATCACGCTTGCCAAGTGTATACGATCTTCTAACGTTGTGATATGACGACATACACGGTCCGGAAAAAAGATTTTCCAAGGATCTGGATCAAATGTGATCAAACCACTTTGAATGTTTAACTCTTTGGCTTTGGCAATACAATTCTCAAGTAATGCCTGATGCCCTGTATGTAGGCCATCAAAGAAGCCAATACAACAAGAACTCTTTGGCAAATTTTCTTGTACATGTAAATAATCAATACGAATGACTTCCATTACCATAGACCTCTTTTACTCTTAAAAATTCCTTCACGCTCTTTTTCATAAATTGCGATAGGCTCACCTGCATCTAAAATACATACTTCTTGATTTAGATTATCTAAACGAATGCGTTTTCCTTGGTACACATCTTGAATCGGTTGATAGTCAATCTTATCTAAATGATCCAATACATAGATTGAGGGATATAAGACAGGTTCTTGTGTTTCAAGATCTTCTAGTGTTTGAGCCTGATCAATTGTAAAGCGACCAACCTTAGTTCGTCTTAAACTTTTCATACAACCTAGATTATTTGTATTTAAAGCCAAATCACGACAAATACTACGAACATAGGTTCCACTCGAACATGCTACTTTAAAACTGTAGTCACCAAGATCTTCCATCGAATAAATTTCAATATCGCTATAGACTTTAGGAACTTCAAGTCCCTCTCTTTGATAGTCCATTAATTTTTTCCCGTTCACTTTTTTATTGGAAGTCTTTGGCACCAATTGATGGTTCTTACCAACAAATTTTTGAAGTTCCTCTGAAAAACAAAAATCCAAATTTATTTCTTTTTCAGCTTCCACTTCACCCCAAATATCATCGGTTGATGTACTTTTGCCAAATTCGATCTGTCCAATATATTCTTTATCTGTATCACTCAAAAACTGTAATAATTTACAAGACTTTCCACAAAGAACAACTAAAACGCCGGTTGCGTTTGGATCGAGCGTACCTGTGTGTCCAAATTTTTTTTGTTTATATTTTTTTCGAAGCCAATTTACAACATCATGGCTTGTCATACCATACGGTTTATCAATAATTAAAATTCCATCCATAATTTCACCTTTTATATTTTACTTGTTTTTAAGGGTACTTGCAACTATGCACATTTGGTACTAAAAAGTCAAGACTTGTATTCTAATATGAAGTTCGTTATTATAGAAATGCCTAAGGACATTAATTTTTCCTACACTCGAGATAAGGGAAATCGGATGTTGAATTGTTGTGTTGAAGACCCGCTACGCGTGGGGATCCTAATGCTGTTCACAGATTGCCCACCTGTACTTAACAGGGAAAGATCTCATGTTCTTGGGCTTTTTAAATAGGTAAAAAGTATGAACGCAAAAGAAGAATTTATTCAAATCTATAAAGAAAATATCCATCGTGAAGGTGCCGATGCGTTTCTAGAATTTCTAGAAGGTCCTCACTCTGATTTTTTTACAGCCCCTGCAAGCACGCGTTTTCATGGCAACATGGAAGGTGGTCTTTGTGAACATAGTGTGCATGTGTATCATTGTTTAAAAGATTATTTAGATAGACAAAGAGTAAAGGATACATATAAAATGAACTACAGCGATGAAACCATTGCCTTAGTCGCCCTTTTACATGATGTATGTAAAATCAATGTCTATAAAAAAGGCACACGAAACAAGAAAATTAATGGTGAGTGGAAACAAGTCGATGTCTTTGAATTTGAGGACAACATTCCATTTGGTCATGGCGAAAAAAGTGTCTATATGATTCAGCCATTCATGCGTATTAGTCGTGAAGAAGCTTTTGCGATTCGTTATCATATGGGATTTTCTGGAAGTGACCCCGTCAATAATGTGGGTAAAGCTTTTGAAATGTTCCCTTTAGCCTTTGCGCTCAGTACAGCCGATATGGAAGCTACATATTTTCTCGATGAACAAGTCTAGATGACTTGTTTTTTTTGCGATAAAAAATGCAGTACCTAAGTACCGCATATAAGCCTATCTTTCAACCCATTTCATCTTAACATCTTTTCCATGATGAGCTAATCCTATATAAATCACTTTTTCTTTTAAATCAAACGAGTAATTTTTAGATTGAATCTGTTCAATTGCTTCATTTGTTAGATTATCAAGATCGGATTCTAAATTTTTAGAAGTACCTTTTAAATATTTAAATTCCAATACAAAAGAAGTAGATTTACTATATTTTGCCTTTAATACAAGGTCGAAACGTCCTTTTCCAGCTTCCCTATTGCTTATAATTTCATAATCTCTAGATAAACATAAACACATCCCAAGCATCATATGATAGCTATTTTCATTCTTTAAATCATGATAACTAGGTAACATTAAGATGTTTTTATATTCTTTGATAAATTCATTTGGTTGTTTTTGAATCAAGAAACGTAATAGTCGATTTAATTGTCCTTCATTTAAGGAAAGATAATATTCAGTTAAATTTCTAAACTCTCTATTCACTTCCTCATTTGGAATTCGAATGCGATAGAAGCTATCCGTAATATCAATGGCTTTATCTATTGTTAAATATCCCGCATTCACGAACAACCCCCATAAATTTGGAGTGCTTTTCACTTCATAGAAGCTTGTTTGCGTATTGACTTGTGTATCTAAATATCCATTTTTGATTAAATCTTCATATTGATCTTTATAATCTAAATCTGCATTCTTGATATTCTCTTTAATCATTGTATTTGCACTTGTATTGATCCAATATGGAATTAATTCTTTCTTTTGTGCATAATTTAAAATAGACCAAGGATTGTATATATCAATATTTCCGATTTTGTATCCGTCATACATGGATTTAACATCATCATTTAAAGTTAAACCATACGTATTTAACAATTGATTAACTTCATCTGTATTAAACCCAAAATACTCACTATAAGCAGTATCGAGTACTGAATTCACATCTAAATTATTCAGATCACTAAAAATATTTTCTTTCGCAACTCTTTGAATTCCAGTAAGTAGTGCATATTTTAAACAATCCGATGTTTTTAAAGAATTATGAAGTAAACCTGATAATCCACCTCGTAATTCTTCATAGCAGTCATTCACGTGAGCTTCAACAAATGGTGTATCGTATTCATCTATGAAAACCATGACTTGTTTATTGTAGTAAGCATAGAGTCTTTCCATCAAGAATGATAATGCATCATTGATTCCATTTAAATTATTACTGTGAAAATCCATTAAATTAGATTCAATATAATCATGTTCTTTTTGATCGTATTTATTTAAATTTTTAAAAACATATTCATATTTTGCCCATTCGCTTAGAATTTGTTTTTTTATAGTTGTGATAATAGATTCTCTATCTCTTTTCGCATTCGCAAACGAAATAAAAATAGTAGGATATCGATTCATTTCGTTTATATAGTCAGAATTCATGATCTCAGTATTTTCAAATATATATTTAGAATCTTTTGTCACATCAAAAAAAGAAGCCATCATAGACATGTTTAGAGTCTTTCCAAAACGCCTAGGACGCGTAATCAATGTGACTTTGCTTTTTCTTTCTAAAAATTTCTGAATCATATTGGTCTTATCAACAAAATAATAGTTATTATTTCTGAGTTCTTCAAAATTTGAAATGCCAATTGGAATTGCCTTCATCTATATCACCACCCGTATAATTATATCAGAAATACGAAAAGACAGGAAAAAATGAATATATAAAACTAGATAGGGACAAATCAACCTTTAAAAGCCATAGGGATTTTAGCTCTGAGAAAGAGATATCCTTTAAACACTTTTAGGGTGAATTTCTCTATCTTTTTTGTTACTGTATTTTTAGAAGGATTGGACGTAAATAAAAAAGGTAGAAATCCCCGCAACCGACCAAAGTTTTGTGATTTCTACCCGTCCTCTAAGACAATATTATGATACTGAAAATTACCAACGACTTCAACATGATTTTGAATGAAAATGATTATCAGGCTTTTGTTGCTTCGATTGATCTGCTTTC
>OGYE01001116.1_pt1 | contig 17628 bp, 10 predicted proteins | sample 1576471 | NCBI WGS metagenome assembly OGYE01 (sample SAMEA3541532, study PRJEB24748) | human gut metagenome | biome: human gut; feature: human-associated habitat; material: faeces | place: China | collected 2012
GACCAGGGCACTCCGCACACTCTCACCGCATACATTATGTACATAGTGAGCAAAAACAGCGACATAAAACATAAGTAAATCATAAGCTATCAATTTAAAGGTTGAACACTAATTTTTCAGGATAACCGGAAGTGTAATCATACGCTCCGACCTCCTCTTTCGTAGCAAGTCCCATAACCGCGGCCAGATGTTCCTGCGTGGCATTATAGCATTCCAGGGCATACAGTTCCAGTGCGGCCAGCATCTGCAAGGCAAGAGGAATGGGGATTACATACTTCACGGCATCATACCACAGCACGGTTGTCTCCTTACCCACAGCCTGCTCGATAGCAATTGAGTTTACCAGTCCTACCCGCGTATCCTTGTCAAGCCACATCCGCTTGCCGCCAAGCGTAAAGGAATTCACGGCATCGGACCCGTCGTAAACAGCAATTTCATTGACCTTCGCGCTCTTCACACCCTCCAAAGTCGGCTCATAGGGAGGGATTAATTCACATTCAAGAATTTCCTTTGCAGACGCTGCCGGATGGGTTTCATAAAATGCTTTTTGTTCCGCATTCAACGGTACCCAGGCTCCATCCAGGTAATCCTCATAGGTTGTACCCACTTCATAGTTTCCGTCCAGTTCAAAATCAAGACGGACAACTTTCTCCTCTGAATAAATATGTATATATTGCATTATTGTTAAAGCCTATTTTTATTCATTATGATAAATCGGTAATTCGCTCTAATACCTGATGTAAGCGGTGCCGTATTTATTTCAGTAAATGAGCCCAAATAATCCGAAGATTTGAACATACGATACGGAGAAGAACTTTCCTGTGCTATCGCATACTTTCCGTCAGACGACAGCCCCAAAGCAAAGCTATTGCCAATAACGGAATGTTTCAATGCCCAGGTTTTTCCGTAATCAGCGGATATACGTGCACCGGAATAAGAGTACCCCCCCTCTATAACCATATATTTCCCGTCATAGGATACAGCCAATGTACGGGCAGAGAAACTCGAATCGGTAATTTTAGTCCACGTCTTCCCATAATCCCCGGAATAATAGGCATAGTATAACTTTGATGAACTCTCCCTGTTGCAGCAACACAACATGTATTTGCCGTCACCGGAAATGGCAATCTTTGTGATAGGCCCCCTGAATATTTCACTGCTGAAAGTTTCTCCATAATCGGAAGATATAAACAGCTCATGGGTAGTATAATAGGGAGAATTTGACGCATATGCCACTACGTATCTGCCGGAATGGGACATTTCCACCCCCATGAGAGGCACGGTATTGTCTTTTAATCCATTAGAGACCCGCCATGTTTTCCCATAATCCCCGGAAAGCATCAAATCATATTTGTTATTGCTATTCTGACACACAATAGCGACCAGATTCCCCCTGCCGTTGCAGGCTATCGAGTACACGGAATAGCAATTATCAGGCTTGAAAGGTTCTGCCGTCTCCAGAAAATCCGTAGAACGCAATAATCCCACATTTGCCATATAGCACGAGCAATAGATATGCCTGCCGTCTCCGGACATGGCAATCCTCGTTCTATCGTTGCTGAAAAAGTATTCGTTTACATTAGGAAGGTCGGAAGGTTGTCTTCTGGTCCATGTCATTCCACAATCCTTGGAAATATCTATCAAGGCTCTACTGCTGGAGAATGCAATCACATACTGACCGTCCTTTATATTATTGCTTCGTCTTTTTAATACACTCATAAACCTTAGTCCCTTGTTTTTACGGATATTGAATAGGCGCCAGCGGCATAGCACCAGATACTAATCTCAAAGATATCTCCAGCGGAAACACTGATTGAAGTACCGGACATCGAAGTGAACGCGCCGGTATTGGGTATCGGCTGTGTGAATGCCGCCGATGCGACGCAGCGGATATACAAGTCATTGCCCACTGACATTCCGGAAGCAAGGCTGATGTTCGTGGCAGAACCCAACCTTGCAGTGATACTTCTCTTGGAAATTGGCAGGGAGGCCAGTGTCGTGACCGTATTCGCACCGGTGACTGTCGGGTCACCGACACCTTGCGGCCCTTGTGGTCCTTGCGCACCAGTCGCCCCTTTAGGTCCAGTAGCTCCGGTAGCACCCGTAGCGCCTTTTGCTCCGGTAGCACCCTTCAGGTTCTTGAAAGCAAAGGAAAAGGTTCTGGCCAATGCGGTACCACCGAGAGAAACGGTCACGGAGGGCGTACCGATGTTGGCGTCAACCGTAGCAGTAGCACCGGTAATACTGGCACTTGCACCTGCTGCACCCGTGGCACCAGTAGCACCGGTAGCGCCTTTTGCACCCGTATCACCTTTGTCTCCTTTATCGCCCTTTGGACCTTGTATTCCTTGTGCACCAGTGGCGCCTTTTGCACCAGCAGGACCGGTAGCACCAGTATCACCTTTTACTCCTTGCGGTCCTGTGGCACCGGTATCACCTTTCATGCCCTGTGGACCTTGTACGCCTTGAGGACCTTGCGCTCCCGTATCCCCCTTCTCGCCTTTATCGCCCTTTGGACCTTGTAATTGTCCTTGACTTTGCCAATCACCGTTATACCAGGCATAATATGTATAAGGCAATGCAGTTCCAACGGAATAGAAACCAGTGATGTTTGACCCGTCAGGTACAGCAGTCTTTAAGGCATCAAGCGTATCGTAACGTCCAAGAAGGGTGAATGTATCTCCCGGCTTGCCTTTCACATAGATATCCGTCTTAACGTATTCTTTAGCGCTCTTATCCCATTGGTATACATAGTGGTCTGCACCGATGTAGGTAGGATGTTCTGCCGTATCAGTAGCATTCGCAGTAGCCGTCTCCGATTCCTGCTTGAGGGCAGCAAATTCAGTGACACGGGTACTTTCAGCATTTACACGGCCACTTTCAGCATTTACGCGTCCGGTTTCGGCTGTTTGGCGGTTAGTTTCCGCACTATTACGTGTATCCTCAGCAGTGCTTCGGGCATTCTCAGCAGTAACGCGCTTACCTTCTGCTGTAGCACGACCGGTTTCAGCATTGACACGACCCGTTTCGGCTGTCTGTCGGGTTGACTCTGCGTTGGCCCGCACTGTCTCAGCATTTTTACGTTCCTCCTCGGCGCTGACACGTTTACCTTCGGCAGTAACACGGCCGGTTTCGGCAGTTGCCCGTCCGGTCTCAGACGTCTGTCGGACCGCTTCAGCTTTGCCTCGCTCTGTCTCTGCCGTTTTCCTGAGACCTTCGGCTGTCACACGTTCCTTTTCGGCATTGATACGCGTAGTTTCAGCAGATGCGCGGGTACTTTCAGATGAAGCACGCTTTGTCTCAGCCGTTTCACGGGATTTCTCAGCTTCCTTGCGTGCGTTCTCCACTATGACACGCTCCGCTTCGGCTTTGCGCACTTCCTCAGCAGCTTCCTCAGCAGGGGCAGACAGCAACTCAAGCGGTGCCTCGACCACCGATTCTTCCATACCGGCAAGACGGAGGGCGGGCAGGCTCACGATATCGGCCAGCGAATCGACAATCTCCACATCGCCCACACCTTGGGAGCCGACAAGAAGGGCTTTCTTCACCTCCTCTACAAGCTGGTTGAACTGATTTGATTCCAATACCATAATTTTCAGAATTGATTTAAGATGGCTGGATGACGTTCAGTTGGTTAATTACCGCACGTTTCACGGCAGCTATGAGCCGTGAGTTCTTCACCACAAGTTCAAGAGCCTTGCAATACTGTTCCGGGATTTCCACCGCATCTTTCGAGTAGTAGATTTCCCGTGCCAAGTCTTCAAAGCCTATATCCAGAAGGATACTTCCGTTGTACATCATTTCATTGCCGACCGTTTCGGCTACGTCGAAGGTCTGCTTGGCGCCTTCGAATGAGGTCTGGGCCTCGATTTTCTTAAAGTTGATTTTCATACTTTCTATTTTAATTATTCTATATACTCATCCATGACAGATACCAATTCCCCAAAACCCGTTTTATCACATGCCATTCACGCCCGTTGATATTCGTCCTGGAAGAGTTCGCGAACGTACCGGAAGGAAAACTGATGGTATTCCCGTTCGGCATTATCCATATCTCATGCCCGTCAGAAGAGGACGGAAGGGATATAGTACAGTTGCCGTAAAAAAGCAGTGTGTGGTCGGTCGCCTTAATGCTGTACCTTGTAACCGAAGAGAGTATCACGTCAGTATTCCGGTATACACCTTGCGTCTTCAGCGGCCCGGCAATTTCCAGAGTCCCGGAGGACGGAGCATACATCTTCCCCACTATCACATCACCACCGAAATAGCTCTCGCCGGAAGATACGTGTATGGCCCTATTGCGCCCCGGAATGGTTGCAGAGATGGTTACCACCCCTTTGACTGTGCCCGCTTCCATAGTCTGGTAGGGCCTTATCAGGATGCTATTGGCTCCTCCGTCCGACGCTATCGCATGCAGATAGTAGCTCTTGCTGAGTTCGAACTGCGTAGTGCTATCTGTAAGGTCGGTCACGAACGCTCTCGAGTTGGTGGATATACCGTTACCATGCAGATACAGATAGTCACCTATCCGGCCGCTGGAGGCGTTTATCTTTCCGTTTACGGTGATGCCGTTCAATATGGCGTTGGCACCGGAAATATTTCCTTTCAACGTAAGATTATTGGCTGTGATATCGTTAAGCGTGGCATTGGCACCGGATATGGTACCTTTCAGGGTAAGGTTATTCGCGGTGATATCGTTCAAGACAGCATCCCTGCCCGTTATACTCCCTTTCAAGGTAAGATTATTGGCGGTGATATCATTCAGTGTAGCCCCCGCCCCGGTAATGTTGCCCTTCAACGTAAGGTTATTGGCAGTAATGTCGTTCAGGATGGCGTCAATACCTGAGATATTACCTTTTAATGTCAGATTATTAGCTGTAATGCCGTTCAGCGTAGCATCCGTGCCCGTTATGCTGCCCTTTAGAGTCAGGTTGTTTGCCGTGATGTCGTTCATCGTCACACGCCCGTTTGTATCGACCACGAAACTGCCGTTGATGATGGTCTTTCCCGTAAAGTTTATCCGGTCAGCCTCGATTGTAGCATTGGATATCAGCCTGCCCGCTTCGCCTTCGGTGATGAACGCGCTGATTTGAGCACGCCTGACGATATCACCGTTGGGGTCGACCTTTTCCGCAAACATGGTGGCGATATTGCTCTCCGTCACTAAACCGGCTTTGTCGATATTGGTAATGTTACCTTTGGAATCGAAGGTTATCTTCTGCACGAACTGGTCTATACGGCTAGCCGTCTGGCTAATGGCTGAGGTATGCTGTTCCACGGTACCCTTCAGGCTGTTTGTGGCACTCACCATGCTTTCTATCTTCTCGGCCGTCACATGGAAGCCGCCTGCATGGGCGGACATCCTGCCATCCAGGTCAGAGACGGACGCACTGAAGTCTGTACGAAGCTCGCGGGCCGATATGCCGATGGCAGACTTATATGCTTCGGTGATTCCCGTCTCAAGGTCTGCAAGACCGGACGTGAATTCTGCTTTCAGGCCACGGGCGGACAAGTTGATAGCGGAGGCGTATTCTTGCGTTATGCGGCTCTCAGCATCCTGCAGGTCTTCTGTGAACTTCACTTCAAGATTACGCGCAGTCAGCAGGAATTCACTGTGATAATATTCAAAGTTGTCAGCCGTATTTCTGATTTCATCAAGGTTCGCCTGAATCTTCTTGTCTGTGAGTTCGAAACGCATGTTGAACTCCTCGCGCAGGTCGGCAAGAGCATCATCGGTTAGTGTCAGTGCATACAAGTACATGTCACCGGTAAAAGACATATAGAAATTACCGGTACCGTTCCACTTGCCAGTTATCTCCATCTGTTTGAATTCGGTACCGGGATATAGGTCCTTAGAAAAGGAAATCGGGGTGTATTCCTCGAAGCCTTCTTCCTTCTCGTCCTTGAAATGGAAGGCAAGAGTGCCGGGACGTTTCACAAGATACTTGAAAGAGATAGTGAACTGCCGGGGGCGCTTGAGCCCGTCGAAGGTCTCGAAATCCGGATGGCGGTAAAAGTCTGAATTGACCTGCTCGATATAGCTGTTCTTAAGGTGCAGCACATTCTTTGCGCGTTCGCTTACTATATTAGCGAAAGATTCCTTGTTCGCATAGAAGTTACTGTTGAAATACAGCAGCCGGCCGTCAACTCGGAAGATGCGTATGTTGCTGCTACCGGTCCAGTACTGCATATCAGCGGCAAAAGACGCATTGTTAAGGTAATTGTTCAGGGCATTGATTTCATCACGCACGGATGAGATTTCAGACTTGATAAGTCCTTCAATGACAGTGAACATTGTCAGGATGTCCTCACCGGCCATAGTAAGGAATCGCCCCTTGATTTCTACGCCACCTTCCGGTGTGTACTTGATGTAAGTGCTCTCATCACGGGCGCCGATATAGGAAGTACCGTACACTTTCATGTAGGCATGCCCGGTGGATTTGTCAACACCGAAGGAGATTACATCTTTCCCCGTTAGGTTGAAGTCGTCAATGCCGGTGTAGAAAATTATAGACGGGGATGTCTCGTTGGTAGACGATAGCACGATTGCGCTTTGAAGGTCTACATCTGTACGGTGGCCCAATCCTATAATATCGTCACCTGCTTGGGGGATATCACTACCTTCATCACAGATGGCCTTGGATAAGTCAATATAGTCACGTCCCACAGCCATGACCTCACGCCAATAGTAGCGGTTGGAGGCGTTCAGGGTAGTCCCTTCGACGATGTTGCACTCCTTTGCTTGCGCCAGCGAGCCTACACTAAATTCGTTTGCTATCGCTTCACCTTCCTGCTCGGCAAGGAAATAGCAGCGGTAGGCATCTTCCAGTTCCTCCACGCGGATGCACTTCATACCGGCATGGGTGATTGTCTGTTCACCGCCTACATGGGTGGCTTTCTTAACCTGCAGTTCTTCAAAGACGGCCTTTATCTTCACATACAGACGGTCAACGACAGCTTGGGAAGTACCGTCTTCACGGACGGTAATACCACTGCCATTCTTGCCAATCAAAAGGCCTTTTAAGAATGTGATAACCTCCTCCGCTACGTCGCTTGCATCCTTTCTCAAGAACATTCTTAGGGTACGTAAAGCAGAGAATACATTGAAGTTGCTTGCGGCCGTAGCGTCGTTGGTCTTGATGACATAGATGTTGCTTCCTCCCGAACCGGTGAAGGTCTGTCCCTTAAAAGTCAACTCTTCGACTTGCGTTTCAATATCGGAAAGGCGGGAATAGGCGGTGCTTTCGCCAATCGTATACTGCGGGGAATCGTAAGGCTTGTCGAGGTTGATTTCAAAGCCGATGACACGGGACAAGCGCCCGTCCTTGAAGTAGGCAGGATTGACAAGGTTGATGCGCTGTCCTATGTCAAAGCTGTGATTTATTTGGTCTTTGTGTACCCAGATGGAGTTGAGCGTAGCCGTATAGGTGCCGTCGTCGATGCAGGTCTTTGCCACGTACTTCTTTGCAGTGGCAAGCAGTTCCTCTTCGGCAGCAGCCACCAACCCAAGTTCAGTTATCTTCCCGACATTCCAGCCGGACAGCACATATCTGTCACCTTTTTCGGGAAACAACACTTCATCCGGCAGGGGTCTACCGTAGTCCTCGTTACGGATAATCTCCCAAAGCTGGGCGTCAGGATTCCATGTGCCGTCGTCGTTCTTCTCAGTCAGACCAAGAGGGTTAAAGGCAGCACCGAACTCCATGCCGTTGAGCTTGCCGGATTCGAACCTGATTTTGAGTTCATGTCCTTCAAGGATGTATTCCTTCGAGAAGTTGATGCCTGAATCCTTGAACCGGTAGAAGGTAGCTTTTGTCTTTGTACCATCTTCATTATCTACCTCGCTCTCATAAGAGCTTACACCGGTGATTTCACCCACCCGTTTGGGATAGACGTCGTCGAATACAACAACGGCTTCAATGGCTTCCAAATCGGTCAAGCCCTCGTGGGCATCCACGTATGGAGTGCCTGCCGGAAGCATAAGGCGCTTCTGGACGATACCGTTGACAACAGTGGTCCGGTCTACCGGGCGATAGTTGGTAGGGATGTTTCTTGTTGAACCGAACGCATAGATTCTTGTGGCATAAGTACCCTTGCTGTCACTCCGGCTCATGTCCTTGGCTTCCTTGCCAAGTTCAATCTTAACAGCGTCGGAGAACTCACAGCGTCCGAAGTTGATGACATGGTCCGTTACCCAACAATCACAACCCCAGTTATCAGCCATGCTGAACATAGCATCAATGAGGTTGGTATTGTCATAGGTCATCAATTTGGAGGAGTTCTCGACACTATCGTCAATGGAGAACACGAAGTCTTTTCCCTCATATTTATAACCAAGAGCTTTCAAATTGCGAAGGAATACACCCATCTGGACATCCAGTGAAGCGGTAAGGGACCAGGACGCTTCCTGTCCTCTGTACTCCGGGGTGTACTTGAATATCTTTGTTTTCCACTTGAAATAGTAAGCGTCAAAACGAAGTTCATAGGAGTAGCCTCCGTTCTTGTAGGTCGGATAGGGAATATCTACAATCTGATAGATTTTTGCCAATTTACCGCCCATGGAGGCATCGAGTACCCCACGCAGGTCAACGTAATCACCTACTTGGAAATCGACTGGGGACAGAGTATTAAAAGGTAGTACGACATAGTCCTCTTTCATTAAAGAGAACTTGCCTTTTGCACCGGAATTGATACCAGTTGAAAAGCGGGTATTGCCTTGTATGTCCTTAATATCTATCATGTAAACAAAGGTCGGACATAAAAAAAAGAAGCCCTAAAAATTAGAGCTTCCATACACGACAATGAATTTAATGTCGTAAATTTCTAGCCTACAACACGGTTAGATGGATTATACTCACAGAATTTGGCTGATATTTTCCCAAATGTCCGGTCTAAGCTTTGGGCATAAGAAACGCTCTTTCCTAAATACAGCAAATGATAAATATCACTATTGTTCTCAGGAATCTGAATATCAATTTTACCTTTGTAAAGTTCTTCATAAAAAGCTGTTTTCTTTGCCTGATAATCGGCAGGAGAATCACCTTCTACTGTAAAAACAAGAGTTAACTCACGCTCATCAAGCTTGGGGTTATCCATAAGAACTTGTTTCCCATGTTCCAAGCGTGATTTATTCTCTATAAACTCTTTCAGAGGTACCGGTGCTCCCAGTACATCAAGAAAGTTATCTCCCATTCTAACACCCCACTCTTTTAGGGCTTCTCTTCCGTTTATTATTAATTCTGCCATAACTATTATAGATTCTTTATATCCTGCTTGATATCATTTGTATTATCGAGTATTCGCGGACTATTCTTGGCAAGAATAACAGAGTTTTCAAGTATATCTCTACGGTCCATGTTACCTTCTACTTGGAATGTTCTCATTTCATCTACGATTCTTTCCATATTGGAGACTCTATCGGTCAATGCCTTTATGTCCTCTGTCGGGAAAACAATATGTACCTGCGACTGATAGCCGCTCGCTATTGTCTCTTTGGCTCTATCTGCGAAATTAGGAGTTCCAGATAACAAAGCTGGGACATCCCCACTTCTAAGATTGAGCAATGAAAGTTTGCCATTGATGGATGAAAGTAAACCGGTCTGTTGAATGGACTGGTTCTTTATTTCTTCCCCGGCAACCTGCAAAGCTGTAAAACGTCCGTTAAGTTCTTCGCCGGTATCTTGTGACATGGCTTCAAAACCCTTACTACTCGCCTGCTGTAAAAACATGGTTCCAAAGAACTGGTTGATGGCATCAACTTCTTTCTTCATGTCGTCAACCATCGTCTGTTTCATGGAGTCGAGGAGCTGCTTTTCTTCGGAAGTTAGGTCGTCATCTCCCATGGCCTTTTTCCACTCATTGTACCACTTCTGCATCTGCGGTTTGAAGTTCTCCACATACATGGCCTTAATCAAAGCCTTGCGCATGTATTCGCTCATGTCATCGGAAATATCCTCCGCTGTGGCCTCTATATCGTACAAGGAATTCAGAATACCATCAGAGAACGACTCCCATTCCTGCTCAGCTTCATTACGGGCGTTCTCCGCTTCCTGGGCGGCTTCTTCCGCACGGTTGATGGCTCCCGTATCAAGAGTGGGGAAAAGCTTGTTAGCCGCATCCACAATGTCGACACCGGCTTTCTGAATTTCGGCTATCATCTCGTCCAGAGTCTTGCGCTCGGCCGTATCAATGGCACCGTCTTTCATAAATTCGGTATATTTGTCATACCAGGCCTGAATCTGAGGCTGGAGCTGGGCAGTAAACATGGAATCCACCAAGGCATTGCGCATATATTGATAGATATTGTCGGCTATGTCCTCGGCGGTAGCTTCTGCGTCATAGAGCACACTCTTGATACTGTCGGAGAAAGAGTTGAACGCTTTCCTTACCTCCTCTCCAGAGTCTTTCCACGCGCCACTGATTTCCCCGGCAGCATCGGCGACCTCCTTGCTCAATTCGTCAATGTCATTCTTGATATTGGCACGTTCTTCATCGGTTACAAGTCCATCCTCCGAGTATTCCTTCCATTTCTCCCAGATAGCTTTGATACGTGGTTCATATTGCTCGATATACATGGATTCGATAAGTTCCTTGCGCATGGATTCGGAGATATTCTTGGCAACGGCTTCGGCTGTTACCTCGGCATTGGTAAGAGAGTTCAATATGTCATCGGAGAAGGACTTGAATTCCTCTTCAAGTTCCTTCTTCATGTTACTCTCGGTAATGCCAAGAGTATCAGAAAGAATGTCTTTGGCGGCTACGATGTCATTAGCCAACTTTTCAGCTTCGCTTCTCAGTGTATTACGTTCAGCATCGGTTATATCGCCGTCAGACATGGCTTTCTGAACCCGTTTATAAAACTCTTCTATCTGTGGTTGGAAGGTATCGGCAAACATCTTCTCAACCATTTGTTGACGGATGTACTCGAAGATATTGTCTGTTATGTCTTCGGCGGTGGCTTCGATGGAAGACATGGCAGACTTGACGTTATCAACAAACGACTGCAGGTCTTCGGCGTCCTTCAGTTTGTCTGTGAAGATGCTGTTCACACCCTCAACACCTTTCATCATCTGCTCAATGTATCGGTCAACCTGAGAACCGAGCTGTACCATGTCACTCTCGGACAATCCGTCTTTGGAAAGTTCTTCAAAAGTCTTGTACAACTCTTCCATCCTGCCCTTGTATTCTTTCTCGTACAAAGCCTTTATCATTGCCTGACGGAAGTAATCATAGATATTGTCAGAAACATCCTTGGCTGTCACATCAAGGGAAGTAAGAGAATCCTGCATGCTACCGATGAAGTTCTCATAATTATCCGTGCTACTGTCGCTATCCTCTTTGGTCCAGCCGAAAATTTCCGCAAGCTTGTCACGTTCGGCAAGTGCGGAACCGGCGATTGCATCATACTGCTCCCGAAGGGCCTCCATCTCCTCCTTGGTAATGCCTTCCTGGTCTTTATTGGCCCGGGCAAAGGCATCGTACCACGTTTGAAGGTCCTCGGTAAATTTGTTGCCTACCATTGTGGTAAGCACGGCACGCTGCATATATCCGCTGAAACTGTCAGAAAAGTCTTTCGCGGAACTGCCCATATCCATGAGGGTATCCACAAAACTGTCGAAAACGCTATCGAACGTTGTCTGTGTCAGTTGTTCACTAATCTGGTTCTGAATATCCTCAATCCTTTCCTCTCCATCTATAATGCCGTTCAAATATTCTTGCACGTCACCGTCCATCTTCGCCCAGAAGGCAGGAGCTTCGGATTTAAGTTTCTCCAATTGCTCAACAGTGAGGTCAAACAGTCCGGTCATTCTTCCGGTCCCGATAAACTCTTTGGCGGCATTGACTGACATGTCGAGTGCGTCGGCAATGTCCTGCCAGTCGCTTGACGAGGTGTTCTTTGCCATCCGCTTGCCAATGGAATGGGAACCTGCGGATGCACCGGAATTAAGGCGCTCTTTTCCCAGCAGGCGATATGCCTCAATCTGCTTTTCAACAAGGCTAAGCGCCTCTTCTCCGACCTTGTCCGCTTCTATACCGTAGGAAATGCCGATATATTCCAGTTTCTTGTCTATCAGCTCATCCCATATCTCATAGAGTTTGTTATATTCCTCTACCATCTCGTTATAGTGGGAATAATCGGCACCGAACATCCCGTCCAATGCGGACACTACAGAGGAAATTCCAGAAACCGCACTCATTGCGCCTCCGACAATATCACCCGACATGATTTGCCCGACCCCGGATGCCGTTTGTCCTAAGCCGCCAAGCGCATCAATGGCACTTGTTATCTTACTGTCGTCAAATCCGAATATGTCGGCGATACTTGAGCCAAACTCATTCAATGCAGGGGCAAAAGACGTCACAGTATTTCCTATATCGGTGATTCCTTGACCGATTTTCTTGGAATCGTTGCCACCCTTTTTTATGGCTTCTATCCCTTTCTCCAAGTCAGAGACGAAAGCCTGCCACGGTGATTTGCCTTTCAGCTCATCCTTTAGCCCTCTGATTGCATCTGTTACGTCCTTTATGGAGATTTCACCCTTTTCTATCTTTTCAATGTCCTTATCAGTGAATCCGAGCGCTTTCAATTCGTCAAGTGTAACATTCGTTCCGTCACTTTCCTTTGTACCAGACATGTACTTGACAAGTGTTTCATACTTATCAATGATGGACTGAATAGCGGAAACGGACTTATTGCTGGCATCCTCGAATAAGTCAGCCATAGAACGGGTCGTTTTGCCGTACTGTTCATCGAGGTCATTAAGCTGTTGCCGTTTTTCCTCTTCAAGTATACCCTCGTCACCTGCATTCGACGCTTCCTTTATTGCTTGGTCGTATTTATCTATGATGGCTTTCCTTTTCTGCTGGTAGTTACCGAATTTTACAAGATACTCATTCCATGAGGCCTCCTGCTCACGTATTTCGTCACTATATTGTCGTTTTCTCGTATTTCCTATTATGGAATCAAAAACAGATGTATCAACGGAAATTGAAGATGAAGAGAAAGACTTCTTCACATAGTCCTTTGTCTGTTTAGCTTTTAAATCCTCCTGAGCATCGAATATCTCCTTCTGATTTTGTATATAGGCACGTATATAGTCCTCCTTCTGGCGCTCTAAAGCTTGTATTTCTTTCTTATTCATAAGTTCACGTTGCGCCTGCTCCTTCTCGTAACCATCCTGCAAGTTGTCAATGCGAGACTGCTCTAATTGATTATCCAAGTCCTGCTGCTGGCGCTGGCGTTCAAAGGTCTGTTTACGCTCAAGCTCGGTAATACGGTGCAGTTGGTCGGTGTAGGCATTTATGTCCTTTACGCCAGAAATATTACCATTATCTGCAACAAAAGCACGTACATCAATAGAATCTATCAAAGCATTATTAGCATCCTTCAAGGCATCTACAACCTTTTTGTTTTCTTGTAAAGCTTTGGTTCTTCGGTTGAATTCAGCCGCTTCTATAGTTAATGCTTGTGTTACTATAGTAGTTCCAATGGGGGTATAACCGGATGTTGCTGTCCCATTTTGCGTGCTTTCCCTATGTCTGTTCGTCCAATTCGTATCAGCATTTATGGCTTTCTGCAATTGATATATTTTATTGTAGTTCTCTTCTATTATCTTCATTGCCGCTCTTGCTTGTGCAGCTTTCAAAAGGTTTTCTGTTAGAGATTTATATGCAGAAGCGGCATTACCTGCCAAAATAGCCTCATTAGATAAATTACCAAAATAAGAAGGGTATTTTTTTTGTAGCTCATCTGCTGCTTTATTCCTTTCTTCTAAAGACCTCTTATGATTTTGGGTGGCCTTATACAAAGCATCCAATTCTACACGTTCTCTTGCAGAATTTCTTGCACCTTCTGACGTTATTTTACTTAGATTCTGTTGATAAGAGACTACATCTCGTAAGGCATCCTTAACTTTAAATAAACCAGCAACCCAATCCACTACTTTATCACCGTACAAAGTAAGCAACGTAATTCCCACGGTCAATGCAGACTGCCAGCTAAACAAAGAAGATATAACTTGCTTCCACACCGGAGTAGCTGCCTGCCCCGACTTCTTCAATAGCTCATACTCTGTTCTCGCTCGTTTAATTTCATCTGCTAAAATTGGAAGATTATTCGATATAGCAGAAAAAAAGACTTTAGGACCATAAGCCAAAGAAGGAAGCTCACGCCCAACTTGCTGGATAGACATACTTAGTCCATTCCATTGCCTTCCATAATTACCAACATTCCTTTGATGATTTCCGATTGTAGCATCAAGTTCCTTTATTTTTGCATCCGTTTGCTGAATAGACGCAAGCAGTTCTTTACCAAGAGGGGAATTACGCTCTTCCTCTGTCAGTTCGCGATAGGCTATTCTCATTCTTGATAAAGACTGGGATAACCCGTTCATGGAAGTGGCGGCTACATTATCAAGTTTGGCATTATTATTCAACGCTTGTCTCACCTCTGACAAAGCGGTTTTATGCGTCAATAATGAATTGTTTAACTGTTCAAGCCGCTTTTGTTGGGCAGAAGATAAAGAAGATGATTCCCCTTGTGATTTATTGATTTTCTTAATTTCAGCATTAATCAGACGGATAGCATTCATTTCCTCTACCATTCGTTTGATATTGGCATCCCTTGTTCCAAGAATATCGTTAATCTCGGTTCTCAAATCATCATAAGCCTTTGCTTGTGCTTGAATGCTTGCTGTTTCAGCCGTATTAGTCTGTGTATTTGCATCACCTATCTGTGTAGGAGCACTAACGACTTTAGATACTTTCTCCTGCGCTTGAACAATCTTTTCAGTAGCTTTATTGATTCGACTGACCGAAAGCATTATTTTCCCTTCTGTTGCCGCAATTTTATCCACCAACGCATCATATTGCCCAATCAAAGAGGTAAGCTGCGATTGCAATCCCTTTGCAATATCAATATCCACTGTGATATTAATACCCATCAATACTTTCTTTACATTCTCTATCTCGTTCTTTAGTTTACGCAACTTCTGAACGTCATCGTCTACATTTGATATAATTCCTGCCATATTATAGTTTTTTTTCTATTTGCCTACCTGCATACAAGATGCCATTAGTCATAATAACTTCAAATCCTTTACTTTCGACATAGCTTGCATAAGGCTGACCGTTAGCCAAATAAAGCCCATCCTTTGATTTTTCGGAATAAATCAGAAGATTCTCTGTATTTCTTACCGCTTCGGAATGAGAACCGTCTGATTCCACCCACATATCTACTATTTTCCCATTACGGACAACACACCCCCCATTTGCATTATTCAAGTTACCAGTCCTATTTTCATAAGTCTTGTTAATCTTTGCATTTCGGGTGGCGTCTCTCCCTATTTGAGAAAGAGTATTATAATACTTATCATCTACACTTTCAAGCAATTCATCTAATCCTGATGTATCTCCTCTAAACTCCATTATTTTTCATTTGTGCTAAGTTCGACAAACACAAGTTATCCAGCAATATTTCAAATATTTAATATGCGACAACGGAATAATTGTCGTGAAATAATTGGGAGTGATTGATTTTTGAGATATTTTTGCAAACACTTAAGTTAATAAATGTACTGTCATGAAAAATACACTACTTCTGATATTGCTAATATTTGCTTTTTCAAGTTGCAATAAGTCATATAAATATGTGGAAACGGTTAAAGAAAAGTCATTATTCAGCAACTCTTACAATGAGAAGGAACCTAAAACGATAAGCTCAAAGAATGATTCCCTTGCGTATTTAGAAGCATATCAAAAATTTTGCATTTCTCAAAAAGTTTATAAAGATATGACTAATCAAGGAATAGAGTTTGTTAATATCCCAATAAAGTTCTCACTGTACAACTCAAACGGTGAAAAAGTAAATCCATATATAAACCAATCAACCCTTGACAATATAAAAAATAATGTTATGTCTTTAGATGATAACATTGGAAAAACAATATCGGACATAAAAAAAGAAAAACAAAATCCTATTGATTCTATAACAGTAAAAAAAATATCCTCTTTATTTACATTTAACAAGGACGAATTTGACCCACGTGAACTAACATGGATTAAACCAAAATCTGCTCCCCAATATACCAACCAGAATGGAATATATTGTTATTTTATGAAAGATATTGATGGGGTATCAAACTTTAGACTCAGAATACAATATTATTCTGACGATTGGTTATTCATTCGCAAATATCAATTTTCTATTGACAATAAAGCTTATGAATTTATCCCCAATAATGTAGAAACTGATTCAGGTAATGGAGGATATATATGGGAATGGTGTGATGAAAATATCCATTCCAATAATGACATTGAATTAATAAAGGCACTTTCTAATGCTAAAACTGCAAAAATAAAATTTATTGGAAGGCAATATCACGATATAAAAACCATATCACAAAAACAGATTAAAGGAATAAAAGATGCCTTAAACTTATATCTCGCAATGGGAGGGAGTTTGTAATATTCATATTAAGCGCACCCCAACTTAATGAGGTGCGCATTATTATTTAAGCAGCATCTTTACCTAAGAACTTTTCTACGAAGTAAATTTGCCCCTTACCAGTCACTTTGGTAGTAGTAGTGACCAATACAGAGCCGTCCGGCTTGGTGATGGTGGTTTTCTTCAATTCAAAAAGCCCCAATTTCATAGCTTTCTGCGTTGGCTGATTGTAGTAGTCGCCCTTTTGGCAAAGATAACCATTCTCGCGCATCCAGTTAAACAAACGGTTCTGACCGATATTCACTCCATTTTGTTGCAGTATCTTTGCTAATTCTGCAACCAAGCAAGAACGTTGAGAAGTTGAAACGGCATCGGCAAAAAGGACTTTAGGTGCATCTTTCTGAATCTTCTGTTCGGCTTCGATACGCTTCTGTTTTTCTTCTTTCAAGTTGGTTGCAAGCTGAATCAGAAAATCGGGTGAGGTCAAAGCTTTTTCAAGTGTATCGCTGGTCATGTATGCACCATGTTTGCGGATTGAGGGCAAAACTTCGCTTGTAACCCATTTGCGAAACGGTTTTGCTTTTTCGCTATCACTTCTTATGACAACATCATACAAACCGCTTTCAGTAACAAATGTCGCTTGTTGTGTTCTACCTAAATTATCTTTTATGGGGTGCGTTTGACGCACATCATCATCTAAACGACTGGCACACCTTGAAGTATCTTTTATGCCAATCACAGCGCAAACATCTGCCAAACAAAACAACGGTTCTTCATTCTCATTCATAGCAATTCTCACTTTTCCGAACTGCTCATTTTGGAAAATCTGAATATTATTCATACTTTTACACAGTTTAAAAAATTAGACCCCACCAAAGGACGCTCCTAACTTCATCCGATGGTGGGGTTTATACTTTACAGCCGTTAGGATAACTGCGTTGTTTCTGTTTGCAAACTTATTATATAATCGTGTAAGAGAGAGATTTTTATTTTACCATAACACGACAATCGTTTCATTGTCGTGAAGTTTTGGTGGTGGTCTCGTTTTCATATGTTTCATACTTATTTAGTCAATACATTGTCTATCAATCCACGAAGTTCTTTCAGTTCTTCTTCGGTCAACCCATACACATTACCCAATGCAGAGGGCTTTTCAATCTTTAAGCCGTACTTTACCCCCCCCC
>OGYE01001117.1_pt1 | contig 17617 bp, 17 predicted proteins | sample 1576471 | NCBI WGS metagenome assembly OGYE01 (sample SAMEA3541532, study PRJEB24748) | human gut metagenome | biome: human gut; feature: human-associated habitat; material: faeces | place: China | collected 2012
AATTGTAATACCTATTGTGTCTGTTTTAACAAAGCCCAAAGATAAAACTATTTTTTGTCAAGAGCAACTTTATTGATTATAGTATTTTTTATAAATCTTTTGATATTCTGATTTCTTTTGGAACTTATCCAGCCACGTATTCAAACTATCGAGGCACGGATAAAGCCACGCTCAAAGTCGGTATGGATTTTGCCTGCTGCCTGCGGAGCCTTAGTGTTCAGCTTAATAGTCCAGGCACGGGATTCCATTTCGCCCGCAGTCAGGAAGGTCATCAGGCCAAGCAGCTTGAAGCCTGCTTTAATCAGGCGGTCCAGACCGGTTTCCTCCAGGCCTGCCATTTCCAGATATTCCTTAGCCTCTTCTTCCGGAAGCTCGGCAACTTCGCTTTCCATCTTTGCGGAAACAACGATAACCTCAGCATTTTCTTCTGCAGCATATTTCTTTACAGCCTGCACATGCTCGTTACCGGACGGATCAGCAACCTCGCCCTCGGCAACGTTGGTAATGTACAGTACCGGTTTCATGGTCAGCAGATGCAGCTCGCCCAGGAACTCCTGCTCTTCCTCGGTCAGACCAAGGCGGCGTGCAGGCACACCATCAGACAGGCCGGCCATAACCTTTTCCATTACAGCCTGCTCCAGCTTAACCTTTTTATCGCCGGTTTTTGCCAGCTTCACCAGGCGCTCCTGACGCTTTTCAACAGTTTCCATATCAGCTAGGCACAGCTCGGTGTTGATGATATCAATATCACGCAGAGGATCAATGCTGCCCTCAACGTGAGTGATGTTGCCATCCTCAAAGCAGCGTACAACCTCGGCAACAGCGTCTACCTCACGGATGTGGGACAGAAACTTATTGCCCAAGCCTTCGCCCTTGCTTGCGCCCTTTACCAGACCGGCAATATCTACAAAACGCATAGCTGCTGGAACAATCTTTTTGGATTTAAACATATCGCTCAGAACATCTAAGCGTTTATCAGGCACATCAACAACGCCTACATTAGGTTCGATTGTGCAGAAGGGATAGTTTGCTGCTTCTGCGCCAGCTTTGGTAATAGCATTAAACAGGGTACTTTTGCCTACGTTAGGCAGGCCAACGATACCTACTTCTAAATTTGTACTCACGTAAATCGCTCCTCGTCATATATATTTAGTGCGTTAAAAACTCTATATCTAATATATTTTACAATAATATGCTTTGATATGCAATGTTTAGACGCAAAAAGCGCCTTCCCGCAGCATAAAAAAGAGACAGTCCGCAGACTGCCTCTGATTTTTGACTTAAGCTTAGAAATATTCCAGCTCTCTCTTGGCAAATGCACCGGTTACCGGGTTCATGTCAGCATCTACTTTATATCTTGCAGTAACGAACTCTACATCATAATGTACATTGTTGCCTTCTTTTTCGGTTTTGATAACAATATTTCTTGCATCGGGATATGCTTCCAGAACGATTTGTCTGATATCCTCAGGAGTTTTTACCATCATCGTGCTGCCGGCAATATTGCTGCCTTTAATTTCTACTTCCTTAACTTTGGTAGTTGCCAGAACAACCTCTACCTCGTATTCCAGATAATTATCATTATCGCGGAAGTTCAGAACAGCTTCGCCGTCTTCTTCCTTGTAGCCATAAAATACAGCAGCAGCAGGAACCTCGGCGCGTGCAGCATCAATAACCATCTGCTGATGGCTTTTAGCCGGTGCAGCAAAAGCTACTGCGCTCATTGCCAGCGCAGCCAGCATAGAAAGCAAAACTAATAATTTTTTAAACATTGGTATTCCCCCTTTGAAAAAATATAATCAGCTTACAGGACTTATTGTCTATCCAAAAGTCTGTTAGCGTAAGCACGCATAGAAGGATTTGCCACAGCCTTGAAATCTGCAGGCGGCAAAGCAAAGGCAGTTGCCTCATCCACGGTGTTGGAAACCTCCAGTACCTTAAAGATAGGCAGATAGCTTACTTCGTATCCCTTCCAGTCGGCGGTATCCTTTGCATAATAGAAGTGCAGGCTGTTGGTGCCTTTAGTCATCTTATCATAATCATAGCCGGTAACTGCATCATTACCACCCTGCGGACGTACATTGAACCAGCTGATCAGGGTTTCGGCAAAGGGCATGCTCATGCCCGGCAGCTCGGGAACTCTGTCATAGTTTTTATTGAGATAGTCAATAGTATACCAATAACCGTTCTTCACAAAGGAAACGGTATCCTTGATTACCTTGCCGTCACCATCGGTAGTAGTGATACGCTCGGCGTTAATGCCATTGGCTTCATTGTATTCCGTACGGTTGGTGCGCTTTTGCTGTGCAGTCGGCAGCTTGGCATAGGCTTCGGCAGTCAGTACCTCACGCATATCAATGGTCTGAGTTACAACCAGATGTACAGGATGCTTATCACTGTTCAGGGTTTCACCCAACAGATGGATGGTACGCTGACCGGGATTATAGGCAAAAGCCATTGCTGTGCAAAGCATCGTAAAAACAAAGGTCAAAAATAAGGTTCTTAAAGATGTTTTCATGCAATTCACCTCGTATGTATAGTACTACTAACATTATATCATGTTAATGCCTGCGTAAATAAGTAAAATTTTTGTGATTTTTACATAAACGAAAACCCCGCAGCCTAACGGCTACGGGGTATAAGTTTCGTTTAAACCGCCGTGCGAATTATTCGCAGGTGAACGGCAGCAAAGCAACGCAGCGAGCACGTTTGATTGCTACGGTCAATTGGCGTTGGTGCTTAGCGCAGGTACCGGAAATACGGCGAGGTAAAATCTTACCACGTTCGGTGATATAGCGTTTCAGCTTATTTGCATCCTTGTAATCGATTTCTTCAACTTTATCAACACAGAAGCTGCAAACTTTTCTTCTAGGTCTTCTGCCTCTTTCGCGTTTCATTGCATAACCTCCCTTAAATTAGAATGGAATTTCCTCATCAAAGGGAACCTGTTGTCCGAAACCACCCATACCGCCGTCTTGAGCCGGCGCAGCAGAGCGAGTCGGATTGCTATGAGCAGCAGCGGCATCGGCTTTGCGCTCAATGAACTCGAAGCGATCAGCGATTACTTCGGTTATCCAGCGTTTGTTGCCATCCTTGCCATCATAGCTACGGATTTGCAGGCGGCCTTCAACAAGCGCGCGCTGCCCTTTGGTGAGACTGTTACCGCATGTCTCAGCTTGTTTACCCCAGATTACTACCGGAATAAAATCAGCTTCTCTTTGGCCTTCCTGATTGGCAAAAGGTCTGTCTACTGCAAGAGTAAACTGACAAACAACTTTACCGGTCGGCGTATAACGCACTTCCGGATCTCTAGTAAGTCTGCCCAACAGAATAATCTTGTTCATTGATTATTCACCCTTTCTGATAATCATATGGCGCAGTACTTCATCGGTAATTTTCATAACACGATCAAGTTCCTTAACAGCAGCGGCGTCAGCCTGGAAGGTTACGAGAACATAGATACCTTCATTCAGGTCCTGGATCTCATAAGCAAGGCGTCTTTTGCCCCAACGATCGGTTTTTTCTACATTACCACCGTTTGCAGTGATGAGTTTCTCGAATTTAGCAACAACTGCTTCACAAGCCTCATCCTCAACAGGTTTAACGATGTACATGACTTCGTATGCGTTCACGAAATCACCTCCTCCTTTGGACTTTGGCCCCCGTCTCTCCGGGAGCAGAAGAAGTATATATAGTTATATACAAGCTTAATAATTATATCATTGCTTACGCTGCTTTGCAAGCTTTTTTGAAAAATTTTTCTGCTATTTCTGCTTGCGGCATTCAGGACAATAGCCATACCATTCCAGGTTATGTCCTACAATGGAAAATTCCGTTTTATCCGCCAGCTGTTCCTCGAAATCAGCAATCGGGCAATGGTCTACCTCCACAATCCGATGGCAGCGCAAGCAGATAAGGCGGTGACGGTGCCCCAATGCGTGCAGCACAAAGCCGTACTTGTGCGCATCCGCCAGAAAGCTCTTTTCCGTCAGTCCCTTTTGCGTAAAATTTTCCAGGATGCGGTAAACCGTAGAGAAATTTATCTCCGTGCCCTGCTCACACAGCTGCTGATAAATATCCTCAGCCGTCAGCACGCCCTCGCTCGCCAGCAGCAGCTGCAGAATAAGCTGTCTGTGACGGGTATTTTTTAATCCGTAGCGATGCAGATAATCGCGATAATCTGCCGCAGAACTTGTATCAGTCATCTTTCTACCCCTTCTTTATAAGACAGCACGTATTTCTTTATAAATGATAATCATCAGCAGCAAAGCCACCGAAACCAAAGCGGTTACACCGCCCGGCGCCGCACCCAGCCAGTAGGAGGTCACAAGGCCTGTGATAATAGCGATAAAGCTCAGCACCATGGCTGCCAGCATCGTCACCTTAAAGCCCTTGCCCAACTGTAATGCCGCCGCTACCGGCAGCGCAATCAGCGAGCTGATAACCAGAATGCCTACCACGCGGATGGAAACAGCAACCATAGCTGCCACCAGCAGAGCAAAGATATAATTAATCAAGCGCGTTTTTACGCCGGCAATTTTGGTGCCGTCCTCATCAAAGGCCAGCATAACCAGCTGCGGATACAAAAAGTAAACAGCAGCCAGCGAAATTACGCACAGCACTGCTACCGCCAGCACATCGTCAGGCGTTACGGTCAGAATGCTGCCGAACAAAAAAGCTTCTACATTAGTATGTACCATACCGCTGCTGATAATTGTAATCGCAATACCGACAGACAGCGATAGAATAATCACCAGTATAAGCTCCGCATAGCGGCGGAAGCGCTGACGCAAAACCTCAATCAGCACGGCAAACACGGAGGTTACGGCAAAGGCGCTGATAATCGGGTTCACCTTCGCCAGCAGGCCAACCGCTACGCCGGCCAGCGATGCATGTGCCAGTGTATCGCCAATCATGGAATAGCGGCGCAGCACCAGGAACATACCAATCATCGGACACATTAAAGAAATCAGCACAGAAACCAGCAGTGCGTTCTGCATAAAAGCGTATTCCAGCATTATTCCGCACCTCCTACATTATCCTGCATATATTCCTGAACATATTCCTGCGGATTGCAGAAATGACCATGACCGTTCATGACATGATACATTTTATCGGCATTACGTGCCGCAAATTTCAGGTTATGCTCTACCGTGATAATGGTAATACCCTGCTCATGCAGCTCCTGCATAAATTTATACAGCTCCTGCTGGCTCTTGACATCAATGCCGGTAGAAGGCTCATCAAAAATCAGCAGCTGCGGACTGCCCAGCAGTGCTCTGGCAATGAGTACCTTCTGGCACTGGCCGCCGCTCAGAGTGCCGATTAAACGGTCACGCAGGTCATAAACATGCATCTGCTCCAGACAGCGACGTACCGCCTGCTTATCCGCTACCTTTAATATCCTGCGGTAATATTCCATTACCTCATATACGGTTATCGGAAACTGGCTGTTGAGAGTTTCAAAGCGCTGCGGCACGTAACCGATGCTGCTAAAAGTATTCTTCAATTCACCTTTTGACGGCTCCAGCAAGCCCAACAGCAGCTTGACCAGCGTACTTTTGCCGCTGCCGTTTTCGCCGACAATGGCAATATATTCGCCGTCATTTACCTGCATATTGATATCGCGCAGCAGCTCGCTGCCTGATTCATAGGCAAATTCTATATGCTTCAGTTCTATCATAGTGGCTCCTTCATTTACTCACGGCAGCCTGTGCTGCCTTTTTGTTGCAGTAAATATTATAGACCTCGCTCGGCAAATATGCAAGTCATTTGCATTTAGCTTGACAAGAAAGTTCACGGGTGTTATGATAAAATTCGTTATAATATGCAAATCATTTGCGTTTATTTGTGCTTAAATGAGGAGGAGAGCCTATGAAAAAGCTCAGTATTATTTTTTGTATTTGCACACTGCTGCTAAGCAATCTGCTGGCAGGCTGCGGCAGCAAGGAGCCTGCACCTGCTGCGGACCATAAGCTGCGGGTTGTAGTAACCTTTAATGCTATGAAAGAATTTACTCAGGCCGTAGGACAGGATAAAATTCATATAACTTCCCTAATTCCCGACGGCACAGAGCCGCATGATTTTCAGCCTACTACTAAAACTATGCAGGCGCTGAGCAAAGCAGACATCTTAATTTACAACAGCACCGGCATGGAGCGTTGGGTGGAGCAGGCAACACAGGCCGCCGCCAATCCCAAGCTCGTCATTGTAGAAGCAGCCAAAGGTACCGACCGCATCAGCCTTACAGAAGCCGATGAAATCAGAGCACACGGCCAGTATGACCCGCACACCTGGCTGAGCCTGAGCTGCGCGCAGCAAGAAGTAAAGAATATTGCCGAAGCACTGGCAGCCGCAGACAAAGCCAATGCCGATTTCTACCGCAAGAATGCCGAAGAATACAATCAAAAGCTGCAATCACTGCTTGTTGCCTATCAGAAAAAATTCAGTAAGCTGGAGCAAAAGGACTTTGTCACCGGCCATGCTGCCTTTGCTTATCTGTGCCGTGACTTCGGTCTGCAGCAGCAAAGCATCGAGGATGTTTTTGCCAGCGGCGAGCCGAGCGCACAAAATCTGGCCAAGCTGACAGCCTACTGCAAGGAGCACAATGTAAAAACTATCTTTGTTGAAGAAGCGGTAAGCCCCAAAACATCGGAAACACTGGCGCATGAGGTTGGTGCCACAACGCAGGAAATATATACCATCGAAAGCAGCAACGGCGAGAAAACCTACCTTACCCGCATGGAAGAAAACCTGGACGCTATTTACAAGAGCCTGAAAAAGTAAAAAGGCTGCCATCTTAGCAGCAAAAAAATTATCTACGCACAGCAAAACGCCGCGGCTTACGCAGCAGGTTGATAGCCTGCCGCAGCCACGGCGTTTTTACGTACACATCGCTCCGTCGGCCGAGCCGGCAAAGCTGATTCACTTTTTATTTTTGGGCAGTACATCCTCATTCTTGGCCGAATAGGGATTGATATTTTTCAGCTGCTGATTGGGACGGAAATTATCGCGCGCCGACGAGCCCCAGATAATCATCCAGGTCAGAGTAAAGCCCATCAGGAGCCGCAAAACAGCCATAGCCGCCGCCGGATACCACGAAAGATTGAACCAGTAGCTAAAGCCCCAGAGCAGCACCGCAATAAACCCCCATTCCCAGTTCACTATCAGGTTGGCAATAAAGCAGATAAAAAAGCCTGAATTTATAGTCGTTCTGCGCATAATAACCTCCCTTTTACAAAAAGCGGCCGCGATAAACAATCGCAGCCGCAAAAGTTTCAGCTCATTATAATATCAGTAGCTGCCACCGCCGCCGCCATGATCATCATCAGAAGAGCTTTCGCTTACAGAACCATCATCACTGCTACCACCGCTGGATTTAGACTTCGGAACAGCAGAAATGTTGGTGTACAGATAAGTATCATTGCTGTGCGTCAGCGCAAAGGTTTGCTTATCCAGATAAGCATTTGCTTCAACAGCCTCTTGGACATTGCTCATACCACTAATAAGCAGAGCACGGCAGCCATAGGCAACAGCACCGCCGATACCGGCCGCAATTACTAAAGCAAACCAGTTGAAGCCTGCATTAGGATCCCACGGCTCTCCTTCCTTTTCGTAATACTCAAGGAGCTCGCCTGCTTTTTGAGCATAGGTAATGTAGCCTTGGGCATAATCATTTTTCTTGAACTCTGCAACCATCGGCTTGCTCATATACTCAATGCCTTCATTGCCAACGATAACCTGCTTCAGCTGTTTATCGGTAGCAATGTACCATTTACGGGTATTGGTAACCTGCAGCAATACCATATTGCCCTTTTGACCGTCATTATAAACGTCATCGAGCAGCTTATTGGCATATTCGCCGGGAACGGCATCGGCAATTGTCTTCATGGTTACAACAGCAATGCGCACATTATGCGCCTGCTCCTGCTTGTGCAGCTCCGCCAAAACTGCCTGACGCTGCTGCGGCGTAAGAACCTTGGCGTTATCCACCAGGCTGGGCGCAGCAAAGGCTGTTACACTGGCTAACATAAGGGCTGCCAGCATGGTTAAGATTGCAAATAACTTTCTCATTCCGGCACCTCCTTATAAGATGAACTTCACAATGAAGTAGCTGATAATTGTTACAATAATAAAGGTCAGGGCAGTGTAATTACGCAGCTTGCCGTAGTCAATCGGCAGACTGCCGACAACCTTACCGGTCTGACCATTCATCATAAAGGTATAGGGCTTGCCCTCAAAGCGTGTGGACAGAATCCATACCGGCACCATTGCATAATGCACAGCATTTTCATCCTTAATAACTGCACAGTCATCATTGCTGGTTACACGGGTATAGCCTGTAACGGTGTCTGCCAGACAGCCCTCGGCACTTTTGACAACACGCTCATCAGCACGGACTACAGCAGCCTCGGCATCCACATCATATTTATCTGCCAAAAAGCCTGTCAGATAAGCAGTGCTGAAGGGAACCATTTCGCTGTAGTCAAATGGCTCGATGCTCTCCATAAATGTATCGTCCATCTTCTCGCTGCCATCTACAGGGATGCGCTCAAAGGACATGGTGCCTTCACGCTCGCAGTTATAGACAACGGTAGTAGTGATAACCTCATCATCGGTTTCATAAACACTGTCGCTGGCACCCTGATAGCTGCCGCTGGCGCTAACCTTGGAGTCAAACAGCCAGAACGGTACATACATCGCCTGGATATCCTCCACACGATTGTTGGCCGTAAAGGAGTTAGGCAGCAGGGTTCTTCCCTTGTAGAATTCCTTGAGGGCAGCAACAGCTTCCTCTTTGGTTTTCTTGAAGGGGATGATGAAGTCCGGCTTCAGCATGCCTTCGAAGCGGCTCGGCAGCATGGTCGGGCTGCCGCAATAGCAGCATTCTGTTGCCATGGTGTTGCCATCGCTCACAATCTGCGCACCGCAGCTGGAGCAGGTAAACGCCTTCATCTGCTCTGCTTCGTCAGCTTCCCATTCACTGCCGGCAGCAGAGGTATCCCACTTTGCCTCCTTGGCAGCCTGCGCTTTGGCAGCAGCGGCTTCCTTGGCGGCATACATTTCTTCTATAGTCTTAACTTCCAGTTCGGTACCGCAGTATTCGCAGGTCACCTTATCATGACCGGGCAAAAACGTCAGCGGCGCGCTGCAGTTAGGGCACTTATAGCCTACAGAGGTTTCAGCCATAATATCACCTCGTTAAAATATAGTTTCGTAGATTCCGGAAAGTAATCCCAAATCCTTTCATTCAACTAACGTAAGCAATTAATATATCGTGGAACGAATAGCAATTTTAGCAAATGAGTGTATGGAACCATAGAAGTGTCGCAACTGTCTGAGCGATAAGCCTGCTGCTATAGCAAAATCTCTTTACATAGCGCGAGTTTTGCGGCACTTCGTCCTGGTTCCACACGAAATTTACGTCATGTCCTGCGGACATGGGAAAATTGCTTTGACTGAAACGATATTTAATTGCGACGCTACTAAAATACAACAGGAAAGAAATCCCGAATATTTAAGTTATTGTTTGTCGTTATCGTCGAAAATATCGCCGCACTCAGGGCAGAACTTAGGCGGATGGTGCGGATCTGGCGGCTCCCAGCCACACTTATCGCACTTGAACAGCGGTGCTCCCTCAGGCTTCTTGCTGCCGCATTCAGCGCAGAACTTGCCTTTGTTTACAGCGCCGCAGCTGCAGGTCCAGCCATCCTCTGCCGGTTTGTCTTCCGGCTTCTTGCCGCCGCAGTTAGCGCAGAACTTACCGGTATTGGTAGTACCACAGCTGCAGGTCCAGCTGCCCTCTGCCGGTTTCGGCTCAGGCTTCTTGCCGCCGCAGTTAGCGCAGAACTTGCCGGTGTTGGTAGTGCCACAGCTGCAGGTCCAGGCATCTGCTGCCGGTGCTGCTGCCGCAGGGGCGGCAGGGGCGGCCGGCGGCGGAGTAGGAGGTTGCGGCTGTTGCGGATAAGGCGGTTGTCCGTAAGGAGGCTGTTGGCCGTAAGGATTCTGCTGAGCATACATCTGCTGCTGTTGTCCTTGGGCAAACAAGCCAGCCACATTTGCGCCACCGGCCATTCCGGCCATATTCATGCCAACAAAGCCGCCCATTGCACCCATGCCGCCTTCATTGCCTGCTGCAATACGCATAGCGTCTGCAGTAGCACCAGCCATAGCTGCTGCTGCACGGTTCGGATTGCTGAGCATCTGGATATCTTTCAGACGTTGAGCATCTTCCTCAGACATGGTTACGCTTGCCAGTGCGAAGGAATAAACCTCTACACCGCGGCGGTCACGCCATTGATCGCTCAAATCTTCGTTCAAAGCGTTAGCGATTTCTTTGCCATGACGCGGCAGTGCGCTGTAACGCATACCGTTTTCCGTGAGTGTGCCGAGGGCAACGCCCAGGCTCATCATGAGCTCGCTCTTCATCTGGCTGTCAATCTGGTCACGACGATATTCGTCAGTGATATTGGAGCATACATTGGTGTAGAACAGCAGAGGATTAGTAATCTTATAGCTATATTCACCGAAGCAGCGGATACCAACTTCCCAATCAATGCCTAAGTTGTTGTCAATCAGGCGTACAGGAATCGGCTGAGCGGTGCCAAACTTGTTGCCGTAAATTTCCTTCATATTGAAGTAATAAACGCGCTGATCCTTGCCGGGGTCACCGCCGAAGGTGAAACGTTTACCGATCTGACCGAAAATTGCCTTTACATTATCCTTCAGATCGCCGGTAAAGATAGACGGTTCAGTAGAAGTATCGTATACATATTCGCCGGGCTCGTTGCACATATCGACAACCTTGCCCTGCTCAACGATAATCATGCACTGACCTTCGTTGACAGCAACAACGCTGCCATTACTGATGATGTTGTCTTCTGCAGAAGTGTTAGAGCTGCGTCCTTGGCTGGACGTACGCTTCATACCCTTGGTTACCAGAACCTCGGGAGGCATGCTTTCGCAATAGAAAAACTCTTTCCATTGGTCGCCCAGTACGCCGCCTACAGCGCCCATTGCCGCTTTAATTAAACCCATAATACAACCTCCTTTTGTATCACTAAAAAATTAACAATTATATTTTATCAAATCCCGCTTAATATTAACAGGACTTTGAATAAAACAGCTGTACACTTATCAGCCAAGAAATTGTAAAATATTTATCTTATCCTTATCTGTAGTAAAAAACTATTCACTAATACTTTGATTTGTGATAAACTAATTGTTAGACAATCTTTGCAAATTATCTGTGCATGTAAGCAGTTTTCCGCTTCCTTGCCTTAAGTTTAATATAAAAATTGCATTTCGTCACTACACCAAATGGCGATTTCGGGTAGGATAAGGGTAAATTTTCCTTATTTTTTACCTTTTTTCTCTAAAAATACTCTTTCAGGAGGTTTTTTCATGTCCGTTGTATCAAAAAAATTTTCTGCTTCCTTATACAGTATGTTGGTGCTGTTACTGCTCTGTATTGTTACCGCTTTCAGCAGTGGCTGCGGCAATAAGGCATCACTCGACCCGGCCAAGCCGGTAACGCTCACCATCTGGCACGTTTACGGCAACCAGACCAATTCCCCATTTAATGATACAATAGAAAAATTCAATGCCTCTGAGGGTAAGGCCAAAGGCGTCATTGTCAAGGTTGCTTCCGTAAGCAGCTCTAATGTTATCGACAAAGCTTTATTCGCCTCTGCCAAGCAGGAGCCTGGCGCTGTGCCGCTGCCCGACCTTTTTACCGCCTATCCGCGTGTAATCCCCGCAATGCACGATAAGCTGCTGCATTGGGACAAATACCTTGATAAAGAAGATTTAGCTGTTTACCAACCGGAATTTTTAGCCGAAGGCTATCAGGATAAGGAGCTGCTGATGCTGCCGATAGCAAAATCCACCGAGCTGCTTTTTGTAAACCAGACATATTTTGACCGCTTTGCTGCGGCAACAGGTGCCAGCACCGATGATTTCGCCGATTATGACAAGCTTTTTGCGCTCTGCCGCAAGTATTATACCTGGACCGGCGGCAAAAACATGTGCCAGCTGGATGATTTCTATAACTATTACCTGACGAGCATGGCTTCCTTGGGCGACCCGTTAATCAAGGACGGCAAGCCGGACCTTGCCAGCCCCAACTTCAAGCGCATCTTCCGTGCCGCAGCCGAGCCTGCTATCGCCGGTGGTCTGGGCATTGAAAAGGGTTATGCGGCCGATGCCTGGAAAACAGCCGATTTAATCAGCAACGTCGGCTCCACCGCCGCTATTCTTTATATGCGTGATTACGTCACCAATCCTGACAACACGCGTGAAACTATCGTTACCAACTATTATCCCTGCCCTGTTTTCAGCGGTGGTAAGGTAACACTGCTGCAGCGCGGTGTAGGATTATTAGCCATCAAAAGCACAGACGAACGCAAAAACCTTGGTGCCGTTGTTTTTGCAAAATGGCTGGCGCAGGAAAACAGCAATTTGAATTTTGCAATGCAAGCGGGCTACCTGCCAACCAATAAGGAAGCACTGCCCAAACTGCTTAATAATCCGCAAGATGTGCATAACTTCAACTATCGCAAGCTGTATACCTGCATGCAGCAGGTATACAAAAAAGGCACCTGGCTGCATCTGCCGCACAAGGCCGCCAAAATTCAGCAGAATCTGGAATACGGCAGCAAAAACATTCTGCGCGCTGCCCATCAGCAATATTTACAGGAAATTGCCGGTGGTGCCAACCCACAGCAAACGCTTGATAAATTAGTAGAAGAAAGCTATCAGAAGCTGCTGAATTACAAGCAATAAGCCAAAAAAATCCTACCAAGGAGGCTCTTAATGCTCAATAAGCTCACCAAAATAAAAAGATTGCTGCTTATAGGCAAGGAAATATGGCATAACAAACGCTCTATGCGCGGCCGTTTCATTATTTACCTGCTGTCACTGGTGCTGCTGGCAGGTTCTGCTATGCTGATCCTGTTAAACGTTATCGGCATAGTACAGCCGCCTAGCCATGATATCGACCGCTTTCTTGAATATGAGCTTAACACCCGTACCAACGATATCAAACGCCAGATGAACGCGCTGGCTGCACACAATATTGATTTGTCGCAGCAGCTGCAGAATGATATCGACCGCGTTATGCTGGAGCAGGGCATTTACAATAATTATGATGCCTTGAACAACAATCCCGAGGCTTTGACAGCGATTCAGCAAGCAACCTACCAGACTCTTGCTGCCAAGATGCAGCAGGCTCCGGCCAGCGGTGCCTTGTATCTGATCAACGCCAGCGTCAACACGAATATGTTGGAACCAACCTATAACGGTCTTTTTCTCAAATTTACCAATATCTATTCCGAAAACACTCTTTTCAATGAAACATGTATGTTCCGTGGCAACCCTCAGGTTGCCCGCAATAACAACATCAGCCTTTACAGCACCTGGCAGCTGAAGCTTAACGTCCACGCCTATCCGCAGGCCGATAAGCTGCTGCATGCCAAGGAAAATAATATTTCCCAACAATATATCCTGACAGATGTTGCCCACCTCAAAGAAAGCTGGGAGCAGTCCCGTCTTTTCCTGATGCCTATTAACAGTAATAACGGCAGGATTATCGGTATCTGCGGCTTTGAAATCAGCAGCGTTTACTTCCAACAGCGCACCAAGCAGGCCAATTACAAGGGGTATCCGCTGATTACCGCTATTCTCGATAAAAAGGCGGACAACGAATACCAGGGACAGCTTTCCAATCCGGCTTCCTTCGTCAATGCTACTATAAAAACCAGCTCTGACGGCGAGCATGAATTATTTACTGCCGGTCAGGAGCGCTTCATCGGCTTCACCGCTCCCTTGACGGTCGGTGCCTCGGAGCACAGGGTAGCAGTCATGCTGCCTGCCGACAGCTATTATCATCTGCAGAGGCAGGCTAAAATGCGTCTGCTGATAATGCTAGGTATTATTCTGTTGCTTTCATTGCTGTCTGCCGGTTATTTCAGCAAAAGATATGTAGACCCGCTGGTAGCGGATTTGCAGCAGCTGCAGCAAAATCCCGATGCCCCGCCGCAAGCCAATGTGCTGGAGCTTAACCAGTTCTTTGAATTTCTGCAGAACCATTCCGAGCAGCAGGCCGAAAAGCTGCGCCAGCTGCAAAGCGAAAATAATCAGGTACAAAAACAATACGGACTGGCTGCCATGCGTCTGCAGGAGGCACAGGAAAAGCAAAAGCAGACCGCCAACCAATATATTCATCTAGAGGAACAGCTTGCCGCCCTGCAGAATGAAATTCAACAGGTACGCCTGCAAATGGAGCAGACGCAGCAAGAAAAGCTGCAGGCTCAGCAGGAACGCGAGCAGGCACAGCAGCAGTTCAACTTTGCCCAAGCTGCTTTGGAAAAAGCCATTGAAAAGAAGCTGGAATCCGTCGATCCCGACAGTTATCAGATGTTTATCGATAATCTTGCTACGCTGACACCTAAGGAGGAGGACATCTTTAACCTTTATGTACAAGGTTGCTCTACCAAAGATATTATCAACCAGCTTGGTATTACCGAAAACACCTTAAAATATCATAATAAAAATATCTACAGCAAGCTGGGTGTCAAAACCCGTAAGGAGCTGCTGCAGTATATCGAACTGATGCGTAACGCAGCGCATTAACGCACCAAAGCAAGCAAAAGGCCTCCGGCGAGTTTACTCGTCGGAGGCCTTCGTTATGGTTTAGTGGTTACTATTGCAATATTAACTTTATCGCTCATTTTATCGCTCATTTTTATTACATATATAGCCATACACACTGCTAAAACCAAATATCCAATTTAAGCTATAATTCAAACACCCCCAAAATATATCTTTCGGGGGTGTTCAAATCTTTATTTCTTAAATTTTACAGTTTCTGTCATGCCTTCTACCCTACATTACAGCTGCAGGATGAAGAATTCATCTTTCATATTTTTTCTGTCATTGCTGAGGGCAACCAGAACTCTGTTATCAGGCATATTTGCCAGGTTTACACAAGCACCGATGCTGGTTTCCTTATTATCGGTCAAATCCTTATAACTTACGGTACCAACCAGAGTGCCGGTGTTCTTTCTGTAAATCTGCAGCTGCTGCTTGTCTACAGAGGAATCGCTGACTACCAGATATTCATCAGTCAAAGCTATATCGGTTAAGGAATTGATGGCCTTGCTATCTTCACGTTTTTCCTTGCCGATGACGCGTTTTTGCTTGCCATTGAAGTCATAAACGCTTACCAGGCCTACATCCTGGGTGCCGATACGCGCATTGCCGCCAACATAGAAATCACCGTTTCTGTCTGCAACAACGCTCTGCGGAATATTGATTTTATCCTTGTCATCAGCATCACGGCTTCTGGATTCCTTACGTACTGTGCCCAAATCCTTGCCTACTCTGTAGCCATTGCGAAGATCAACCTTTCTCATTTCGCCCTGGTTCATCCAGATTAAAGCCTTGTCCGCATTGCCCTTAGGAATTACAACAAGGTTATTGAAGCGTCCTTGTGCCTCTTCAATACGTTTGGTTTCGCTATCGAAATAGTTGAGTCTCATTCTCTTATTGGTATAGAAAATGCCTCTGGTGCCGTCGGAAGAAATCTTAGCATTACCGGACATAGAATCAACATTATTGTCTAACATGCGCAGACCATCTTTATCCCACTGCATCTGAACTAGTCTGTCCTTAACGTTGGCATAAATCATATCTCTGCCGACAACAGCTACCCTCATACCCTTGCTATAAGTATTTTGCAAATGCAGATTAGAATTATTCTTCAGAGTAAAGAGCTTAAAGGTTTTAATACCGACCTTAACATCCTTATTCGGCAGATCTTTCAAATCAGCAGCAATCGGTTTCGGTTTAGGGGGCTCGCTGGTGCCTTTGTCGCCCCCGCCGCAGCCGGCAATAAAGCTGCATGCCAGCAGTCCGGCCAAAATTCCCATCGCAATACGTTTCTTCAACATAACAATCATCTCCTCATTTTACTATGGAAAAGCTTTTTATTTGATTACAATACGGCCATCGCCGTAAGGATTAGCATATTGCTCGCCAACCTTGCCATTCAGATGGTTCTGCAGATATTCCATAATCGTATCTGCGTCGCTCATCATTTCGTCCTGCACCAGATGCGCTCCCTTGAACATCGTCATGCCGTCACCGCCGGATTTCAGCATATAGGAGGTGCCGCCAACGGTGTATTTTTTCTTAACGTCTAACGGTTTGCCGTCAATTTTAACATCGCTTACGCGACGGGCACCGGCAACACGCACGAAGTTGCCCTTGGCATCAAGCTCGATAGAGGAAGGAACAGCGCTGTCAATCGTGTAGCTCAGTCCGGATACCTGCATAAAGGCGCCGCTTTCTTCAGGATAGCTGATAGCGCCCATCTCCAGAGCATCCAGAATCTGTTGGCCGTTTACCTCTAAAACTACGCACATGTTACCGAAGGGGAAGGCCTCCAGCAAATCGTTGTAGCTGATTACGCCGGTTTTGATTTCGTTGCGGATGCTGCCGCCGTTTACCAGAACTACGTCGCAATCAAGCACTGCTCGATAGGCATCGGCAACAAAGTCACCCAAGCTGCATTCACGGTTGCGCACGATGCGCTCACCGGTTGCAGGATCATTGCTGCGCAGCTGTACCAAGGCTTCGCCCACAGGCTGCTTCAGCAAAGGCTCATAGGTCTTTATTTCCTGGGCAATAACTCTTGCGATATTGGCGTCCTTGTCGTTGGATTCGGTAATCAGCTGACTCTTCAGCTTGCCGTTGGGAGTAATTACCAGCTCGCCTACAGTTTTCAACTTAGTACCGGTCTGTGCCAGCAGCACGTCCTTACCTACCTTATTTTTAACCATACGGGTGAAACGCTCGTGAGAGTGTCCGTCGATAACAGCGTCTACGCCCTGAGTGTTTTTAGCAACGCTTTCGCTGCTCCACTGCGGAGTAGTGCCGTCCATGCCCAAATGACCTACGATAAATACATAGTCCGCGCCGTCCTTGCGTGCCTTGTCGACATTCTTCTGCAGCTGCTTGTACAGTTTATTACCGGTTTTATCCTCGCAGAAGCTGTAAATATACTTGCCGGCAATACGCTCCGCGTGGCGGCGGAGCTGATCGACCTCGGCGCGGATGTCGCGCCGATCAACAAGATCTTCTTTGACACCAAGACCTTCGCCCGCCTGAAGCTGGAGGCGCGCCTGACGGCCGGCATCGAGCTTTACGCAGGCGGCATGGTCGGGCTTTGCACGCTCCCGCAGCGCTGGATCGACGAGCTTTCGATCTCGGAGGACGATATCGACTCCATTTCCGGCTTCGCGCGCTCGATCGAGGGCGTGGAGATCGGAATTATGATCCGCGAGGTCGAGGGCGGCATGGGCAAGCTCTCCCTCCGCACCAGCCCGCGCTATGACGCCTGCGCGCTGTGCCAGCAGCTTGGCGGCGGCGGACACGCCGCGGCCGCCGGAGCCTCGGTTGCAGGTGGCATCGAGGGTGCAAAAAAGGCGCTTGCCGAAACCCCCGAGCTTTTACCCACGCTTAAAAAAGCAGGCGTGGTAGACGCGGGCGGCAAGGGCTTTGCGTAATTCTAAAATTTTCAAAAATATTTTCAGAAAAATTATTGCAATTAGTGCAA
>OGYE01001148.1_pt1 | contig 17327 bp, 15 predicted proteins | sample 1576471 | NCBI WGS metagenome assembly OGYE01 (sample SAMEA3541532, study PRJEB24748) | human gut metagenome | biome: human gut; feature: human-associated habitat; material: faeces | place: China | collected 2012
CTTCACATGATAATGGTCTTATTTCATCAATTGCTCTTCCATCAACTCTTTTATGCTCGTAAAATATCATGTCTCTTACACATTTTTTCTCTAATTTATATATTGCTCCTCCAATTTCTTGTGTTCTTTCTGCTGCTGCTTCTTCTCCTAATTTTTCAGTTACTGCTGCTGTAATTTCTTCTGATAATGTAGCAACATTGTTGTCTCTAGTTTCTTTGTCTATTTCTTGTACAGCTACTTTCATTTTATCAGTAAAGTTAGTCTCTAAAAATTCATATAAATCATGGTCAACTGCAAATGACTTATATTCAAATTTTGGTTTTCCTATTTCGTCTTTCATTTTTTGAATGAATTCACATACTTTTTTGATTTCAGCATGCCCTTTTTTGATTGCCTCTAGCATTAAATCATCTGGAACTTCATTTGCTCCTGCTTCTATCATTGCTACTTTTTCAGCTGTTCCTGCAACTGTTAATGTTAAATCACTTTTTTCTCTTTGTACTTCTGTTGGGTTTATGATAATTTCTCCATCAACTAAACCTACATTTACTGCTGCTGTTGGTCCTCCAAATGGAATATCTGAAATTGATAATGCTGCTGAAGCTCCAATCATTGCTGCAACTTCTGGTGAATTGTCTTGCTCTACACATAAAACTGTTGCAACAACTACAACATCATTTCTAAAATCTTTTGGGAATAATGGTCTTAGAGGTCTATCAATTGCTCTTGATGTTAAAATTGCCTTGTCACTTGGCTTTCCTTCTCTTTTTTGATATGAACCTGGAATTTTTCCAACTGAATATAATTTTTCTTCATAATCTACTGATAATGGGAAAAAATCTATTCCTTCTCTTGGCTCTTTTGATGCTGTAACATTTACCATTACTACAGTATCTCCATATTTTACAACTACACTTCCATTTGCTAGTCCACATATTTTACCTGTTTCTATTACAAGTTTTCTTCCTGCTAATTCTGTTTCATAACTTTTAAACATATTTTTCCTACCTTTCTTTCCTTACATTAACACCTGTGTTTTATTAGCAAATTAGATATAGATTGTAACCTCTATAATATCTTAAACTTTACATCATATTTAAAACATTATACAAGCTACTTTTCTAATCTCAATTTACTAATAAAGGGAGCATTGCATGTTGCAAACGCCCCCTTACAACTTATCAACTATTTTCTTAGTCCTAATTTTTTAACTAAGTCTTTATATGCTTCTTCGTCTTTTTTAGCTAAGTAGTTTAATAAATTTCTTCTTTTTCCAACCATTTTTAAAAGTCCTCTTCTTGAATGGTTGTCTTTTTTATGAACTTTTAAATGCTCTGTTAATTCATTAATTCTTTCTGTTAAAAGAGCTATTTGAACTTCTGATGAACCAGTATCTTTTTCGTCTCTTCTATATTCATTAATGATTTGTTGTTTTCTTTCTGCTGTCATAATAACACCTCCTATTTCTTTTTCTCCTTATACCGAGCTACAATAATAGGTGTTTTTTATTGTGCTAAGTTTAAGGAACATTTTTTTCACACAATTATTGTACTATATTTTAGTACAAAAATCAAGCTTTTCTAAAATTTTTTTCTTTGCACACGTGAGATTGCTTTTTTTCGGTGCAATGCACACTTGAGATCGCTTTTTTTCGGTGCAGATATTTTTGTTATTCCCAATAGTTAGCGGATTACTAAAAATTTGCACGAAAAAAAAGCGAGATAATCGGTGCAAAATTGCACAGAAAAAAAGCGAGATAATCGGTGCTATACTCCAATTATTGAAAAACCATTATCAACATGAATTATTTCTCCTGTTATTGCAGAAGCCATGTCACTAAATAAAAAGCTTGTAGCATCTCCAACTTGTTTAGGAATTACGTTTTTGTGTAATGGTGCCTTTTCCTCTACAACATCTAATATACTGTTAAAATCTTTTATTCCTTTTGCTGAAAGTGTTTTTATAGGTCCGGCTGAAATTCCATTAATTCTGACATCTATTTTTCCTAAATCTTTTGCTAAATATCTAATATTGGCTTCCAATGCTGCTTTAGCTGCTCCCATTATATTATATCCATCAACAACTTTTTCTGCTCCATAATATGTATATGACACAATACTTGCACCAGCATTTAACATATCTAATTCTTTAGTTATTTTTGCAACCGCTATTAATGAATATGCACTAACATCACAGGCATGTGCATATCCACTTCTTGAAGTTAAAATGAAGTCATTTCTTAAATCTTCTGTGTTTGCATGTGCAATAGCATGTAAGATTCCATCAATTTTTCCATACTTTTCTTTAATTTTTTCGAAACATTCTTTTATACTCTCATCTGAACTCGCATCACATGCAAATACATCCGAATTTGGAATTTCATTTGTAAGCTCTTTAATTTTTTCAATCTTTTCCATGGACCCACATGTAAAAATCACTTGTGCTCCTTGTTCATATGCTGATTGTGCAGCTCCCCATGCTATACTCCATTTATTTCTTATTCCCATTATCACTATTTTTTTATCTTTTAATATCATTTGATTTCCTCCATCTTATTTATACTAATAGTATTATTTAATTTTCATTTTATTATTTATACTAATTCGCTTTGTCCGATTTTCCTAAACTTTTTATATCTTTTATCTATCAATTCTTCTTTTGAAAGCAACTCCAGCTCTTGAATTTCATCTGTAATGTACACTTTCAAATTATTTGCTACATTTCCAAAATCATCTTGAACTCCGCTTTCTGGTTCTTCTATTATTTTATCAACAATTTTAAATTTTTGTAAATCTTTAGCAGTTATTTTCATATTTTCAGCAGCTTCTTTAGCTTTTCCAGAATCTTTATAAAGAATGCTTGCAAAACCTTCTGGTGAAAGGATAGAATATACTGCGTTTTCTAGCATAACAATTCTATCTCCTACGCCTATTGCTAAAGCTCCTCCACTAGAGCCTTCACCTATTACAACACATATGATTGGAACTTTTAAATTTGACATTTCGCAAATGCTTCTAGCTATTGCTTCACCTTGCCCTCTTTCTTCTGCTCCCATTCCTGGATATGCCCCTGGTGTATCAATAAAAGTTATAATTGGTCTATTAAATTTCTCTGCTTGTTTCATAAGCCTTAAAGCCTTTCTATATCCCTCTGGGTTTGGCATTCCGAAATTTCTTTCCATATTTTCTTTAATATTTTTTCCTTTTTGCTCTCCTATTACTGTAACTGGAATATCTCCTAATAGGGCAATTCCTCCAATTATTGACTTATCATCTCCAAAACATCTGTCACCATGCAATTCAATGAAATCAGTAAAAATCTCATTTATATACTCCATGGTTTTTGAGCGCTCAGCCATTCTTGCTAGACATACTTTTTCCCATGCACACTTGAGATCGCTTTTTTTCGGTGTATTGCACACCTGAGATCGCTTTTTTTCCGTGCAACTGCACACTTGAGATCGCTTTTTTTCCGTGCAATTTATTATTTTATATAGTGTTTCTTTCATGTCCTTTCTTTCAACAATTTTATCTATAAAACCGTGTTGTAATAAAAATTCTGCTCTTTGAAATCCTTCTGGTAATTTTTGCTTTATTGTTTGTTCTATAACCCTTGGGCCTGCAAAACCTATTAAAGCATTTGGTTCCGCCAAAATCACATCTCCTAAACTTGCAAAACTTGCAGTTACTCCACCTGTTGTTGGGTCTGTCAAAACTGATATATATAATAGTCCTGCTTCATTATGTTTCGCTAAAGCTGCTGATGTTTTTGCCATCTGCATAAGTGAAATTATTCCTTCTTGCATCCTCGCTCCGCCAGATACGCAAAAAATTATTAGTGGGATACGTTTTTCAATTGATGTTTCTATCGTTAGTGTGATTCTTTCTCCAACACAACTTCCCATACTTCCCATCATGAAATTTCCATCCATTATAGCTATTGCTACTTCTTTTCCATTTATCTTTCCTGTTCCACATTTAACTGCTTCATCTATTTTTGTTTTTTGTTTTAACATCTCTGCCTTTTTTAGATATCCTTCAAAATTCAATGGATCTGCCGTTTCAAGATTTTCTCCAATTTCTTCAAATGTTCCTTCATCTATGATTTGTTTTATTCTCCTTCTTGCCGAAATTCTAAAATGCTTCCCACAATTTGGGCATACACTAAAATTATTATGTACTTCTTCTTTATATAAAATTTCTTTGCAGTTGTCACATTTTATCCATTTTCCTATTAGCATATCAGATGCTTTTTCATTTTTTACTCTTTTTTGAACTTTGTTTATTTTTTTTATCTTGTCTATTACCACCTTATTGCCTCCCTTTAACTTTTTAGTTAATTCTTTGTTATTGATTATATCTTTATAACCTTTTTTTTACAATTAGACTGAATAGTCAAGTTAAAACAAAAAAATATCACAATAAAGATACTTAATCAATATTGTGATATTTTTTATAATTAAATTCTTACGATTCCTCCAAGAACTTTTTTGTCTAGTCCTTGTGTAAATGTTTGAGCTCCACCTAGTAGAACTACAACATCACCTTTTTCTAGAATTTCTTTTTCTTTTAATTTTTGGATTCCTTTTTCAACTGTTTCTTCAATTGTTTCTTCTCCTTCAACATATACAGGAGTTACATTCCAAACTACTGCTAATTGATGGAATGTTCTTCTGTTGTCTGTTACAGCTAAGATTGGGCATCCAGCTCCTAAACCTGCTAATGTTCTTGCAGAATCACCTGTATGTGTATATACAACGATTGCATCTGCATTGAAGTTTTTAGCTGTTACACATGATGAATAAGCGATTTTTGCTCCATCATCTGATAAATCTAAATATTCATTATTGTCAAATCTCTTCCAATAATGGATTTCTGGTTCAACTCTATTAGCAATTTTAACCATTGTTTTAACACATTCAACTGGATAATCACCTTGTGCACATTCTCCAGAAAGCATGATTGCACTTGTTCTATCGTAGATAGCATTTGCAACATCACTTGCTTCTGCTCTTGTTGGTAATGGTTGATGTGTCATTGATTCTAACATTTGTGTAGCTGTAATAGCTGGTTTGAATATTTTATTTGATGTTCTTATAATTCTTTTTTGAACAACTGGTGGTTCTGTAAAGTCTGTTTCTGTAGCCATGTCACCACGTGCTATCATTTGTCCATCAGCTTCGTTAAGAATATCATCTAAGTTTGATAATCCTTCAACATTTTCAATTTTTGTTATTATTTGGATATCTTTTCCACCATTTTCATCTAATACTTTTCTTACTTGTCTTATATCATCTAAATTTCTTGCAAATGAAATTGCAACAAAGTCATAATCATGTTCACAAGCAGATTTTAAATCAGCTATATCTTTTTCAGCTAATCCTGGTAATCTGATTACTGTTCCAGGTAAGTTCATAGTTTTTCTGCTTCCTAATCCATTTCCATGAACAACTGTTGTAACTATGTCTTTTCCAACAACTTCGTCAACTTTTAATTCTATTGCACCATCATCAATTAAAATCTTTGTTCCTGGTTTTACATCTTTGTATAATTCTTTGTATGTTACAGAAACTTTTTCTTCATCACCTGTAATGTCTTCATTAACTAGTGTGAATTTTTGTCCATCTTTTAATTGGATTTTTGTATTTTTTCCTGTATATAACATTCCTGTTCTAATTTCAGGACCTTTCATATCTAATAGCAATGCAATTGGTAGGTCTTTTTCTTCTCTTAATTTGATTATTTTTTCTGTTTTTTCTGATTGTTCATCCCAACTTCCATGTGAGTAGTTGATTCTGCAAACATTTAACCCTGCATCAAATAATTCTTCTAATTTGTTTTCACTTGCTGGACCTATTGTTCCTACAATTTTTGTTTTTCTTAATTTTTTCACTTTAAATTCCTCCTTAAATTTTTACAGTTATTGCTATTATATCTTTTTTTGATGATTTTATACAATAGCACCACAAAAACGCCCTATTGGCGTTTGTCATCTAATTATTCTTCTACTTTTTTTGCAACTACTTCTTTTCCATCATAATATCCACAGTTAGAGCATACTCTGTGTGGCATTACTGGTTCATGACAATGTGGGCAAGTAGCAAATTTAGGTTGTTCTACTTTCCATGTAGATCTTTTTAAATGTGTTCTAGCTTTTGACCATCTTCTTTTTGGTTGTGCCATCTTAATCCCTCCTCGCATAAGATATATGTATATATCCATTCATTTTTTACTTATTCATTGATTTTGTCACTTTAAGATTATACAGTCATTTTTGCCATTTGTCAATAATTTTTAAGAATTTTGTGCAACTTTTCTTGAAATATGGCATATATTATAGAATGAATAAACAAAATCTTAAATTGATTGGAGGCTTTTTATGTGTGGAATTGTTGGATTTGTAAATTATAAGCAAAATCTTTTGAACTATAAAAAAATCTTACAAAATATGAATAATTCTCTTTCCAAACGTGGTCCAGATGAGGAAGGATATTATTTAAAAGAACATGTTGGTCTGGCACACAGAAGATTAATTGTTATTGACCCTATTGGTGGTAAACAGCCTATGATAAGTAGTAAAACAGAAAAAAAGCATTCTGAAATAGTCATTACTTATAATGGTCAAATTTACAACACAAATGAATTAAGAAAAACTTTAGAAGAAAACGGATTCACTTTTACAAGTTACTCTGATACAGAAGTTTTACTAAAAAGTTATATTTTTTATGGAAAGGATGTTGTACATCACTTGAATGGTATTTTCTCTTTCGCAATTTGGGATTCAGAAAAAGAAGAACTTTTTATGGCTAGAGACCATTTTGGCGTTAAACCCTTATTTTATACAATGCAAAATAATTCTTTTATTTTCGCATCAGAAATCAAGACTTTGTTTCAATATCCTGGTGTTCAAAAAATTCTTGATTCTCAAGGAGTTTCAGAGTTATTTGGCATAGGCCCTGCACATACTCCTGGCACCACTGTTTTTAATAATATTTTTGAATTAAAACCTGCTCATTTCGCTGTTTTTAACCGTTCCGGTTTTCATTTTGAAAGATACTGGAAATTAAAAAGTGAACCTCACACTGAAAATTTTGAACAAACTTGTGAACATTTAGAGTTTCTTTTAAAAGATGCAATAACTAGACAACTGGTTTCTGATGTTCCTTTATGTACTTTTCTATCAGGTGGATTAGATTCAAGCATTATTACCAAATACGCTTCAGATTATTGTTTTGAGAATAACCTACCACCTCTTGATACCTACTCGATAGACTATGTTGACAATGACAAGAATTTTGTAAAGAGTGATTTTCAACCAAACTCTGATAATTACTACATAAATTTAATGATAAACAAACTTCATACTTTACATCATCCAATAGTAATCGATACTCCAGAACTTGCAGAATATTTAGAAGATGCTATGATTGCCAGAGATATGCCTGGAATGGCCGATATTGATTCATCTTTACTATTATTTTGCAAATATGTTAAACCAACTGCTACTGTTGCTCTTACTGGTGAATGCGCTGATGAAATTTTCGGCGGTTATCCATGGTTTTTCCGCGAAGATGCTCTTCAAAGTGGAACTTTTCCTTGGTCAATTGCAATAGATGAACGTCAAACTCTTTTACATCCAAACATTGCGAAAAAAGTCAATTTAAAAGACTATATAAATTACAGATACACCGAAAGTCTTGACCAAGTAGAAATTCTTGACACAGACTCCTTAGAGACTGCTGAAAAAAGGAAAATTTCTTATCTTACTTTAAATTGGTTTATGCAAACTCTTCTAGATAGGTCTGATAGAATGGCAATGTATAATGGTTTTGAACTTCGTGTTCCTTTTTGTGACTATAGGTTGGCTCAATATGTTTGGAATATTCCTTGGGAAATTAAAGCTTTAAATGGTAGAGAAAAAGGACTTCTTCGCTATGTATCTCGTAAATTTTTACCACCTGAAATTGTGGATAGAAAAAAGAGCCCTTATCCAAAGACTCATAATCCCACTTATCTTGTCAAAGTAAAATCTATGCTTTCTGACATAATGGCAAATCCAAATGCTCCTATTAATTATCTATTAAATAGGGAATATATTTTAAATATTTTAGAAACTGACGGCAAGGCTTTTTCTCGTCCTTGGTTCCGGCCAACTCATGACTGGTCCTCAACTAATGGCTTATCTTTGCCAAGTTAATATGTGGCTTGAAAGGTATAAACCTATTATTAAAATTTAAGAAATATTGCACATCTGAGAACGTAAATAATCGGTGCAATTTTGCACCGAAAAAAAGCGATCTCAAATGTGCACATAATATACCGCAATCCCTACTAAAATAAGTGCATTGCCCAAAAATTTCTTTTTAGTTATTTTCTCACCTAAAAGCCTATTACTTAGTATCATAACAAAAAGATAACCTAAAGACTCAATTATAGGCTCATTTTTATAAGGAACACCCTTTAATCCCAACACTACTAACACAGTTGAAATTACCATCAAAACATAACCGGTTATTACATACACATTCAAATATTCTTTTAAAACTGAATCATAAGTTTTAGAAGCACTTTTTTTCAAAATAATTTGAGATATTGAGCTTACCAAAACCGCTAAAATTAATAATAATACATATTTATTCATCTTCACTATTTACTATCATTGTCCCTATTATTACAATGATTACTCCTATCACATTTTTTATCGTTACTGTATCTTTGAATATCAAAATTGCCCAAACTATTGACCACAATAGCCCCATAGCTTTGTTCGCATAAGCAACTGAAATTTCAAATTTTTTGATTAATTGTTGCCAAACTATTGCATACACCCCTAAAATCACCATTTCTAATCCGTAATATAATATAAATTGAAATGACATAAATTCTTGACCTGATGCAAATTTGGCACAAACAGTTGATAATGTATATATTGCAATAACTATTTGTAGCATAAAAATATCTTTTAATTTTGCTTTCTTTTTTCCTTCATTCTTTACTTCCACTAATTTTGTTTCTTTCTCTTCTTCGTTCATTAGGAATTGCTTCTCCTTTTCTAAATTGCTAAAATATAATATCCATATCTTGTTGAACTATCAACAATTTTATGAGAATTTATTTTTTCTATTGGACTCACATAATAAATGTATTCAGGATGCTCTTTTTTTACTTTTTCTAGTTCTTCTATATCTGCTTCTGTAAAAATGAATTTGATAACTGCCTTCTTAGGTTCTACAACTTTTGTAAAATCTGGTGCATTTCCTAAAGCTACATCTATAACCATTTTTAAGAAGTCATATCCAGTTGAGATTTTTACTAAGTCTGATCCTATGCAATCTCCACCCATTCTAGCCCCAATTTCGATTATTTTTACTTTTCCATCAGGTGTAATTTTGAATTCTGAATGTGATGCTCCATTTGTAATTTGTAAACTATTTAATCCTGCAAAAACTTCTTTTTTTACTTTCTCTAACATTTCTGAATCTAATCCTGCCGGTTGAGTATGTCCTGTTTCTATAAAATGTGGTGCACCTGTTGTTTGCTTTCTAGTTACTGTCAACAACGTATGTTTTCCTTTATATGAAATACTTTCAGCACTAAACTCATCTCCAGCTATATATTCTTCAATAATCGCCTTTTTCTCAAATGAAACCTCAACAGCTGCTTCTATTGCTTCTTTTAATTTTCTGGATTCCGCTTCTTCCCAACTCTCTATTTTATTAATTGATCTACTTCCAGACCTGTCTGTTGGTTTTACTATAATTGGCATTGAAAAATCTCTTATTTGGGATATTTCTTCTTCACCTGCCCCAGCAACTTTTATAAATTTAGGAACTGATACTCCATTTGATAAAAATGCTTTTCTCATTTCATATTTATTTGTAGATAATCTTGTACATTCAAGGCTATTTCCTACAAGTCCTAATTTATCTGCTAAATAGTTTACTGTTAATGTGGCCAAATCTGATGCAACTGAAATAACCGCATCTGGCTTTATTTCTTTACATTTAGTTAGTATTCTATCTCTTTCTACTATACTTATTGGATAAAAATAGTCTGCAAAAGCTGCACCAACAGCACCTTCTGCCCAAGCAAATACATGTGTTTCATACCCTAGTTCTTTAGCTTTTATTATGAGTGGCATCTGAAAATTATTTGCTCCTATAATAACAATTTTTTTCATTTAGAAACTTCCTTTCTTTCGGTTATTATACTGACTAATTCTTCTCATAGAATTCTTTTATTGCTTTTATTACTTTATCTTGATCTTCTTTTGTTAATCCATAATACATTGGCAATCTTACTAATTTTTCACTTTCCGAAGTTGTATATTTGTCTTCTCCATTGAATCTTCCAAATCTCTTTCCTGCTGGAGAATCATGTAATGGAATATAATGAAATACTGCTTGAATTCCATTACCCTTTAGATATTTAATTAATGCTGTTCTTTCTTCTAAGCTCTTTGCTTTTATATAAAACATATGTGCATTATGAGTACTATATTCTGGGACATATTGTAATGTTATTTTTTCTTCATCTTCTAGTCCTTGCAAGTTTTCTTTATAATAATTCCATGCAGATAATCTTGCATTATTGATTTCTTCTGCTTTTTCAAGTTGAGGATATAAATATGCACAATTTAATTCACTTGGTAAATATGATGAACCATAATCTACCCATGTATATTTATCAATTTCTCCTCTAAAGAATTTATTTCTATTTGTTCCCTTTTCTCTTATTATTTCAGCTCTTTCAATTAATGATGGATCATTTATTACAATGGCTCCACCTTCGCCCATGCTGTAATTCTTAGTTTCATGGAAACTATAACATCCAAGGTCTGCAATTGTTCCTAAATATTTTCCTTTGTATTTAGCCATAAATCCTTGTGCCGCATCTTCTACAACTTTCAAGTTGTGTTTCTTAGCGATTTTCATAATTTTATCCATATCTGGTGAGATTCCTGCATAATGAACTACTGCAATCGCTTTAGTTTTAGGTGTTATTGCTTCCTCTATCTTATTTTCATCAATATTCATTGTTTTAGGATTTATATCTACAAAAACCACTTTAGCACCAACCATAATAAATGCATCTGCTGTTGATACAAATGTATAAGATGGCATTATTACTTCATCTCCTGGCTGTAAATTTAATAAAATTGCAGCCATTTCAAGTGCATCCGTACAAGACGTTGTTAATAAAACTTTTGTAGCATTAAATTTGTCTTCCATCCATTTACTACATTTTTTAGTAAACTCTCCATCGCCACAAATTTTTCTACTTTTAATTGCTTCTTCTATGCAATCTAAAGAACCTTCTATATAAATTGGTATATTAAATCCTATCATCTTTATCCTCTTCTTTCTATTTTATTCTATAAGCTGGTATCACATATGCAAATATTGCTTTAAATGATATTACAATAATTAGTAGCATTAATGCTACAATTATAGCTTTTCGTATTTTCTCTGATTTTATAAATTTTTCTAACACTGCCTGAATTCCATTAACAAGGAAATATGTAAATGGTATTATAATTCCCATTATATATCTGCCCTGTGGCTGAAAATCACTTGTATATGAATATATTATACTTAGAATTATTGGTATAATAATTGCTATCACAAAAGTGTAATTTAAAAGATATTTATTCTTTTCTTCTTTTTTATAAATAAATAATTCCTTAAATTTCAGTAAACATCCAATTCCACCTATCATCCAAATACCAAAATATGCATAATATATTTTATCTGACATCAATATATTTTGATATCCAAACATTCCCACAAAACTTCTTACTGTTATATGAATCCATCCGCCTTCATCTAGCATGTACCAAAGACTTTCATTACTGTTCTCTGGTGTTTTTCTTGCAGATGGCTTATATTGTTCCATGGCATATTTATTTCCATATTCATTTTGCGTTTTTGTTCCCAATATATCTCCATCATAAAGTATTGCATTTCTTACAAACCACCAGCCTGCGGCTACAAAAGCAACACTTGCAACTATTAAAGCTTTTTTAGCTATCTCTTTTGCATCCATCTTGTTTAAGATAGCTGAACTTAGGCAAATTAATGCACTACATAAAATATATCCATATGCGTTGTAATATGTTAAGGCACAAAAACCAACTGCTAACCCTAGTAATATGCAATGCTTTGTTTTCCAATTACTTTCTAATCCTAATATCCATAAATAAATTATAATAGATATTGCCAAAATCGCAGTTGAATCATTATTTATATATGAAGCCAAAAATGCTGTTATTGGTTGAAATGCAATAAAAACTATAAATAAATATTTATAGATTTCTTTATCTTTAAAAAGTTTATTCGAAATCTTTATTACAAAGTATATTGTCAATGTCATACTTATTGTACTTACAAGTCTTGCAGCCACTACTAATGCAAAGTGATTTGTAGTAAAAAGTAATGCTATTTTTACAAAAACAGCACAAATAATATATGTAAGAATCGGCTGAAATGCATACGAAATTCCCCAAATAGAATCTCGTATACTTTCATCTCTTCCGTCAGGTATTGAATTATGTTCTGCAATATATTTGCAAATATCCCATTTCATTTTTTCATCTGGGCATGAATTATATGGTTGTGATACAGTCCATATCAAATAATAGCAAAATAGTCCTATTAAGAAAATAGTCATTATAATTTTCTTATGTTTTTTACATATCTCTAAAATTTTATCCATTGTCAGTTTTTTCTCCCTTTTCCACTTTTTCTATAATATATGGAGGCCTATTTCTCGCTGCATCAAAAGTTCTCCACAAATATTCTCCTAACACTCCTATTGATAACATTATAATTCCAAATCCGACTAACATGATTATAATAATTGATGCATATCCTTCAACATCAATTATTCCTGTCATTTTTTTATAAATTATAATGACTAACCAAATTAATGCTATAAAGAAACTTAAAATTCCTGCTGTAGTTATCATTTTTATAGGGAAATATGAAAAACTTAATAGCGAATCATATACTAATTTGATTTTTTTAGATAGCGTCCATCTTGATTTTCCTATTTCTCTTTTCTTTCTAACATAAGGAACCGTTGAAGTTTCAAATCCAGCCCACAAAATTTGACTCATTAGTGATGTATTACATTCTTGCATTTTTACTAAGAAATTTATAACCTGTCTATCTATTAAAAATGAATCAAACCCTCCTTTTGGCATATTGTGTAATGCTAATTTTCTCATCAGAAATGCATATAGATTTGAAAAGGCTTTTTGCGTAATTGGTTCTTCTCTATCTGCTCTTACAGCCAAAACCACTTTACTTCCCTCATCATATTTTTTCATCATATCTAATATCATTTCTGATGGTTCTTGTAAATCAGCTGCTTTTCTTACAGCACAGTCTCCTGTGCATTGAGACAATCCGGCCAAAATCGCAGCATGTTCTCCAAAATTTCTTGATAATCTTATTGTTTTTATATTTGAATCAATTTTTGCTAGTTCTTGCATTACTTTATAAGAATTATCTTTTGACCCATCATCAACCATTATTAGTTCATATTGTATTCCTTCCGGTAATTTCGTAAGAACTTTTTCCTTTAAGTCTGCATATAATGGCAAAAGATTATCCTGATTATAATATACAGGTACTATTATTGAAATTTTTTTCATTTTTTATTTCGTTTTCCTCCTTTTTATTTCGAACTTATTCTACCACAATGTCACAATTAGGTCAAATACATTTTATTTATGAAACAAAACGTTTCATAAATTTCCCTGTATAACTTTTCTCATTCTTACAGATTTGTTCTGGTGTTCCAATAGCAATAACCTCTCCACCAGCATCTCCGCCTTCTGGTCCTAAATCTATGATGTGATCTGCTGTTTTTATTAAGTCTAAATTGTGTTCAATTACTATGATTGTATTCCCTGTATCCACAAGTCTTTGTAAAATATCTACTAATCTGTGTACATCTGCAATATGCAAACCAGTTGTAGGCTCGTCCAAAATATATAAAGTCTTGCCTGTAGCTCGTTTTGACAATTCTGTTGCAAGTTTTACTCGCTGTGCTTCTCCTCCTGATAATGTTGTTGATGGTTGTCCTAACTTGATATATCCAAGCCCTACATCATATAATGTTTGTATTTTATTTTTTATTTTTGGGATATTTTCGAAAAACTCTAATGCCTCTTCAACAGTCATGTCTAAAACGTCTGCAATATTTTTTCCTTTATATTTTACTTCTAGAGTCTCTCTATTATATCTTTTTCCTTTACATACTTCACATGGCACATATACATCAGGCAAGAAATGCATTTCAATTTTATGAACACCGTCTCCATTACAACTTTCACATCTTCCTCCTGATACATTAAAGCTGAATCTACCCTTTTCATATCCTCTCATTTTTGCTTCATTTGTTCCTGCAAATATGTCTCTTATTAAATCAAATGCACCTGTGTATGTAGCAGGGTTTGAACGTGGTGTTCTTCCAATTGGAGATTGGTCAATATTAATTATTTTGTCTATATTGTCAAGTCCTTTTATTTGTTTACATTTTCCAGGTTTTTCACTTGCACCATTTAATTGTTGAGCTATATTTTTGTATAGAACTTCATTTACTAGTGTACTTTTTCCAGAACCTGATACTCCTGTAACACAAGTAAATACACCTAATGGGAATTTTACACTGATATTTTTCAAGTTGTTTTCTGTTGCACCAACAACCTCGATACATTTTTTATTTCCTTTTCTTCTTTTTGATGGTACATGTATTTGCTTTCTGCCACTTAAATAATCACCAGTTATTGAACCCTTTACTTGTTTGATTTCTTCTGCGGTTCCTTGTGCCATAACATTTCCACCATGTACACCTGCCCCTGGACCAATATCTATAATTTGGTCTGCCGCATACATTGTATCTTCGTCATGTTCAACAACTATTAAAGTATTTCCTAAATCTCTTAATTTTTTCAAAGTTGCAATTAACTTGTCATTGTCTCTTTGATGAAGTCCAATACTTGGCTCGTCCAATATATATAAAACTCCTGTTAGTCCTGAACCAATTTGAGTTGCTAAACGAATACGTTGTGCTTCCCCTCCTGATAATGTTCCTGCACTTCTTGATAATGTTAGATATTCTAGTCCAACATCAATTAAAAATTGAAGTCTTGAATCTACTTCTTTTAAAATCATCTCTGCAATGATTTTTTGAGAATCTGTTAATTCAAGATTTCTCAAGAATTCTTGAATATTTCTAATTGACATATCTGTCAACTCATTTATATTTTTTCCTCCGACTTTAATACATAAAATTTCTTTTTTTAGTCTTGCACCATTACATTCATCACAATGCATATTGCTCATATACATTTCGTAAAAATCTCTCATTCCTTGAGATTTTGTCTCATTATGACGTCTTTCAAGTGTTGGGATTACTCCTTCAAATGGAGCTGTGAATTTTCTTGTACCTGCATATGATGAATATTCAAAATCAATTTCTTCATCACCTGTTCCATAAAGAATTTTATCAATGAAGTCTTTAGGCAAGTCTTTTATTTTTTGATATAATAGAGTTCATAATAAGCTACGTGTGGACACGCTTTTTCTCATGGCGGTTCAAAATAGTAGCAAAAGGAGGTATATATAATGAGAAAAGGTTTCAAAAAGGCCTTGTCATTTGTTCTTTCCACAGCAATGCTGGTTTCGCTCGGTTCCGGGCTTGATATCAGTACTGCCGGTGCAGAGGACACGACGGCCGGAACAACGACAGAGGGTGAAGCTGCTCAGGGATTTTACAAAGCTATGGTAGGTTTCCAGACTTCTGGATACGATTGCCGCGATGGTTATGCCCCATGTGCGTTCCCGCTGATGTGGTAGCCAAGGAAAAAGAGATCGTCCTGGCTCAGATCGAGAACGATCCTAAGCTGGCTGGCAAGCCCGCTCAGGTTAACATCCGGTGTCGATTCTTCGGCCGCTGGTTCAGATGTAAATTCGCCATCTGTAAATATATCCTCCGTTCCATCTCCGAACGCTTCACTCGCGGAGATCGTATATGCACTCGGCATACAGGATACCATCAACGCCAAAGCCACCATAAATGCCAGGAGTTTTCTGATCTTATTATTCCTTAATTTTTTCATACCTTTCCCGCTTTCCTGTGTGTGCATTAACGTGTACTGTATTTCTTATTACTTTACTTCTGTTTATATTCCTTTCTCTTAAAAAAGCTTCATGTTTTTAGCCGGTGAGTAAACAGGTTACACCTTTACAATATTTTACCCTTATGTGATTGTAGTGTCAATATACCAGGCATTTTTGGTAAGGATACTGACATTATCAGATGCTATCGAAAATCAGCCTTCAACTCCTCCTTCTTAACTTACTCGTTCACTGGTTCTTTTCGCCTGATTTTTCAATAAAATCTGACTATTCGTGGTATTTATTATACAACACTAATAGTTGTTTTGTAAGGCACTTTTTTTCATAAAAAAGTGCCTCTGTCACTATTTTAACATGAATTTCTTCAGCTCATCCCGCTTCTTGACATTCAGCTTGCAAAAGATATCCGTAAGGTAATGCTTGACAGTATTAATGGAAATCCCCAAATGCTCTCCGATCTCCTTATTGCTCCATCCCCCACTTGCCAGCATGGCAATAGAAAACTCCATCGTCGACAGCTCCCCCGTAACCTTTCTCCGGTTTTCCGGATTATGAAGCGCCATCCAGCCCCTGCTGAAAGAAATCACCCCTTTCGTGATACGCTGATACGCCTCCGGATCCCGATTCCGGATACAAGCCTCGACCAGCCCCCGCAAAAGCCCATGATGCTCAATAAAAGGCTCCAGAAACCCATCCATCTTCGCCAGCTCCCAGCTCCGGAGCATCTCCTCCTGCGCCTCCTGCTTATGCTTTCGGTTTATCGCACACACCGCCATCATACAGTGGATATACGTCATACTGATCGGATACGGCCTCTCCGCCATAAACAAAGCAGCCTTACCCATCCCATAAGCACTCCATATCTCCCCGTTAAGATAAGTATGGTGAGCCATCACATACGTAGCAAAAAGCCTCAGTCCCTCAGGAAGCATCCTGCTGTACTCCCCAAAAGCAGGCATCTCATCCGTAGGCAGATGAAGCAAAACCGCCCCCACATACCCCGCCAGAAGACAGGACGCATAAACATCCGCAGGAACCTTTTTCTTCATAGCCAGCTTCAAACAGGACTGGATTCCCTCCATCCCCCGCTTAGCCGCCGCCACATTCCCCAGCGTCAGATTAGAATACCCATACAAAATACACTCCGAAAGCCGCAGCTCAATAACCCTGCTGGACAGAT
>OGYE01001151.1_pt1 | contig 17305 bp, 11 predicted proteins | sample 1576471 | NCBI WGS metagenome assembly OGYE01 (sample SAMEA3541532, study PRJEB24748) | human gut metagenome | biome: human gut; feature: human-associated habitat; material: faeces | place: China | collected 2012
GCATTTGTATCATTTGAACCATTCAAAAGAATTCTATGATTTACTGTGTACTTGGATGCCAAACTATAAAGAAATCATGAAGAAAAATAAAAAGAATCCAATTCCTAATTTGTATTAAAAAAGAGCTCAAGTTGAGCTCTCATTTTTTATACGTTAATTGCGGCATGCATTCCTAATGCATCTTTTTCTTTAGCTAGAATTGGATCAATGAAGTCTTTAAAGAATTCTTCTGTTTGTTGAACAGAACGTCCAACGAAGTTTTCTGGTTTCATGATGGAAAGAATTTGTTCTTTTGTCATGCCAAATTTTGGATCTTGTGCAATACGGTCAATTAAATCGTTTGGTTTACCTTCTTCTTTAACAACACGACCCGCTGCCATTGAGTGTTGACGAATCAATTCGTGTAATTCTTGGCGGTCTCCACCAGCTTTAACAGCGTCCATCATAATATTTTCTGTAGCCATGAATGGTAGTTCTTTTAATAAGTTAGCTTCTACAACTTTTGGATATACAACTAAACCATCGCTTACATTTAAGTAAAGATCTAATAATCCATCCGTTGCTAAGAAGGCTTCGGCAATCGAAATACGTTTGTTTGCGGAATCATCCAATGTTCTTTCAAACCATTGTGTACTTGCCGTAATTGCAGGGTTGATGGAATCGGCAATGATGTAGTTAGCTAGTGCTGCCATTCTTTCTGAACGCATTGGGTTACGTTTGTAGGCCATTGCGCTAGAACCGATTTGTGATTTTTCAAATGGTTCTTCGATTTCTTTCATATGTTGTAATAAACGAATATCATTACTGAATTTGTGTGCACTTTGTGCAATTTGAACTAAAACTTGTAATACTTGTGTATCATATTTACGAGTATATGTTTGTCCGCTGACTGCGAAATATTGGTCGTAACCTAATTTTTCACAAATCTTTTTATCTAAAGCTTTAACTTTGTCTGTATCTCCTTCAAACAATTCCATAAAGCTTGCCTGTGTACCTGTTGTACCTTTGCATCCTAATAATTTTTTATTGTCTAATAAATGCTGGATTTCAATGTAGTCCATATATAAGTCTTGTGCCCACAAACTAGCTCTTTTACCTACAGTTGTTGGTTGGGCTGGTTGGAAGTGAGTAAACGCAAGACATGGCATGTCTTTGTATTTTAATGCGAATTCTTCTAATTTTTCTAATACATTGACGATTTTCTTTTGTACAAGCTCTAAAGCTTCGTGCATGATAATTAAATCTGTATTATCACCAACGTAGCAGCTAGTAGCTCCTAAGTGAATGATTCCCTTAGCTTTTGGACATTGTACTCCATACGCATATACGTGTGACATAACATCATGACGTACTTCTTTTTCTCTGGCTTTTGCGACATCGTAGTTGATATCTAAAGCGTGTGCTTTTAATTCTTCGATTTGTTCTTCGGTAATGTCTAATCCAAGTTCTTTTTCTGACTCCGCAAGAGCAATCCAAAGTCTTCTCCAAGTCGTAAATTTTTTGTCGTTTGAAAATAATGCCTGCATTTCCTTAGATGCATATCTCTGTGAAAGAGGAGATTGGTAATATTCGTTCATTTGTTCCACCTATTCTAGTTAGTTTTTTCCTAACATCAATATTATATGTGTTTCAATTTTTAAATTCAACTTCAATTGTTGTATAATAAGATAGTATGGAAAAGGAGTAGTTATGAAAACTTTATCTATATTATCTACAAAGCTTAGTGCCTGGGGGCTACACCTAATTGGTAGGGGTGGATCGATGCCTGGGTCGATTGGCTGTAAAGTCGATGCGAATATATTATCGAAATTAAAATTTAATGGTCCTGTCATTTTGGTTACGGGTACAAATGGAAAAACGAGTACGGCCAATATGATTACAGACTTATTTGAAAAGGCTGGATATAACGTGATTTCCAATCGTAAGGGAGATAACTTAAAGGCAGGTATAGTTACTACGTTGTTGACTCACGCAAAACTAAATGGTGAAATCAAAGCCAATGCGGTTGTGCTAGAATGTGATGAATTAAATGTGAGACATATTCTTCCATTTATTCCGGTTACAGATTTTGTGGTCAATAATTTCTTTCGTGATCAATTAGATCGTGCTCGTGAAATGGAACAGTTGATTGATTCAATTGAAAAGGTATTGCCTGCATATAGGGGTCGATTGATTTTAAATGCGAATGATCCCAATGTCGTACGACTCAATTTAGTAGCGAAAAACGCTTCATTCTCTTATTTTGGAATGGATGAGAACAAGTATTCGGTTAAAACGACAAAAGAGGCAAGTGAAGGAAAATTTTGTCCTAAGTGTGGGGCAAGACTTGAATACAGTTATTATCAATATTCACATATTGGTAAATTTCATTGTTCAAAGTGTGATTTTCAAACGCCGGAAATGGACATTTGTTTAAAAGATATTGATTTGGATAAAGAAACATTTTCGAGTGATGGAATACATTATAAATCTCCATATGAAGGAATGTATTCTATGTACAATTGTGCCGTTGTATTGAATGTCGCAAAAAATTATGGTATTTCACAAGATTGTGTTAAGTCTGTATTTAGTCATGCGCCTCAGCCTGCGGGAAGAAACGAAACATTCATATCAAAGGAACAGACTTGTATTTTAAACTTGGTTAAAAATCCTACAGGAGCCAATGAAGTTATGAAGGTCATTGAAAAAGATGATTCGGATAAGACAATTGTGATCGTATTGAATGATCGTGAGCAGGATGGTACAGATGTGAGTTGGATCTACGATACTTTCTTTGAAAAGATTATGAAGGATAGCACAAAGGAAATTATTTGTACGGGTCTTCGTGCAAATGATATGGCTTTAAGAATCTATTATGGTGGCTATAAAGGTCCTTTAAGTGTTGTCGATACTTTGGACATTGCCGTAAAAGCCGCATTAGCTACAAAGCGTACGACATATGCGATTGCGACATATACAGCATTACTTCCTACGCGTAATGCGATCAAGAAGGAGATGGGTCTATGAAAGTAGTTTGGATGTATCATGATATCATGGATCTATATGGGGATAAGGGAAATATGATGGTTCTAAAGAAGCGTTGTTTAGATCGTGGTATTCCTTTTGAACTGGATACTTGTGGTATTGGTGAAGAAAAAGATTTAAGCGAATATGATTTGATTTTCTTAGGTGGTGGTGCAGATAAGGAACAAATTAGTTTAATTCCAGATTTATTATCGCGTAAAGAAAATATAAAGAAGGCCATAGATGAAAAGACCTTTGTGCTTTTGATTTGTGGTGGTTATCAATTGTTTGGTCAATATTATATTGCGGCCAACAATGAGAAGATTTCTGGTTTACAGTTCTATGATTATTATACGGATACGGGAAAAGCTGGTAGTCGTTGTATTGGAAATGTTGTGATTGATGCAAATTTAGATGGTTTAAAAACGCGTATCGTTGGTTTTGAAAATCATGGGGGTCAAACATTAAATGTAACGCATCCTTTAGGAAAAGTTGTAAAGGGTTGTGGAAACAGCTTTAATGCCGGTTATGAAGGATTCTATGATGGAAAGATTCTAGGTACCTATTTGCATGGTCCTTTACTTCCAAAAAATCCTGAGGTGGCTGATTTTGTGATTTCAAAAGCACTACAAAAAAGAAATCCGGATTTTAAATATAGTGATTTAAAGCCATTGGAAGATAAGTTTGAAAAGATGGCTCGTGAGGCTGTATTTAAGAAATTAGAGATATAAAAAAAAGATGTCATAAGACATCTAAAAACATAGTACATAAGGGGTTTATTATATTTTTTGACTCGAACGATAATGAAGTACTATGTTTTTTATCACTCACTCCTTTCATGGTTTTAGTATATAAGTTATATTGACATTATATATGTCAAATATGTGAGGAATCGTATGAGAAAAATTATTATATCCATGTTCATTGTTCTATCGACATTGATAACGCCTATATCGGCTTATGAGATTGATGAGATACCTGAATATAGTGGCAATCCTTATGTAGAGATACATGATAATGTGCCTATATTCAGTTCGAAGGATATGAATACAAAGAGTTTTGAATCGTACTCGAATCTAGATTCTTTAGATCGACCACAGGTTGCGTATGCGAATGTGTCGAAGGATCTAATGCCAACAAAAAAGCGAGAAAGTATTGGTTCTGTAAAACCCGCAGGGTGGCATACAGTACGTTATAAGGGAATTGATGGGAAGTATTTATATAATCGTTGTCATTTGATTGGATATCAATTAACGGGTGAGAATGCGAATCGTAAAAACTTAATGACGGGTACGCGCTATTTAAATGTAGAGGGTATGCTTCCGCTTGAAAATAAAGTATCTGACTACATAAAAAAGACAAATCATCATGTTTTATATCGGGTTACACCTATTTATGATGGTGATAATTTGATTGCGGATGGTGTACAGATTGAGGCGTATTCTGTAGAAGATAAAGGACAAGGTGTATCGTTTAATGTATTTTGTTATAACGTACAGCCAGGTATCACAATTGATTATAAAACGGGCGATTCAAGCCGCTCAAATGACAATATTATAAAGGAATATAAAGTTACAGAGGATACTTCTACTTATGTTTTAAATGTAAAAACACATAAGTTTCATAAGCCAACTTGTGCAAGTGTTCGTTTGATGAATGATGTAAATATGCATCAGCACGGCGTGCAGTGCGGGGCGCTGCAGCGGGGAAACGCTGCCGCGCCGCCCGCACTGTGCCGTAAAGAAAAAAGGAAGGGAAAACCGGGCCGCTTGCCCACTTGGCTTAAGGTGCATCTGAAAACAAAGGAAATAACGGATATTTCGCAGCCACAAGCAGGATGTAAGGCAAAGAGCCACCGGAATCCTTTCCGGATCCCAAGGCTTTTTAAGCCTTAGCGCAAAATCCGGCTGCGCTTATAGAAACAGGCGATATTTTCAGCTTTTCAGTTATACCCCGGCTTATGGCTGCGCCCTGCCGTAAAACGGGCGCGCACTGGCGGGCAGGCCCTGTACCCTGGGGGTTGCTGGGTTTCCGGGGGATGGTTAATGTCGCCGGCCCCCTTTCCTGTTGTAGCGGAATGTGAATATCAACAGCCCTGCCACCGCCAGCGGCATGCCGATCAGCAGCCACAGGCTTGGCGCGTCTGCACCCGTGTGGGGCAGCTCAGGCGTTTTACGGTTCAGAACGGTAAGGTTCATGGTGTAGGTGTTGCCGGACTGCACAAACGTTTTTGTGTCCGTAATTTTCTCCCCATCAATATAACACTTGCCGTCTTGGGTAAATTTGATCTCAATTGGCTGTGCCAACAGGTTGTACCCCGGATGTGCCTTGGTTTCCGTCAGGCGGTATGTACCGGGTTTCAGATTTGTGAACGGGTTCGAGATTATCTTGCCGTCCGTTCCGGTTGTACCGGTAATGGAACCTTTGTTTGTGCTATCGAATGGGTAGTTTTCATCTACTACCCACTGCGTTTTTCCTTCGGTTGTTGTTTCGACCAGCTTTTCCAGCTTGAACTCAACATCACTCAAGAGCACGTCTTCGCCATTTTCGCCATTTTCGCCTTTTTCCGCGTCCTTCTTGATGATATTCAGTACAAACTTCGGGTTCTGCAGCGTGTTGGTCAGCACAATCTTGCCGCTGCCGCCGGTGATGGTTCCATCGGGGGTTACTGTGGCTGGCGTTGTAGTTGCGCCGGTTTCGCTGTCCGTTTCGCTGTTTGGTGTGGCTGTATTGCCTGTTGAGCTGCCCGCGCTGTCCTTTTCGCTTTTTGGTGTTGCTTCAGCCGTTACCGTTACACCATACGTATTGCCCTTAATCGTAATGGTTTTGTCTGCCGCGATAAAGTTGCCTTTATCGTCCACCGTACCTTCCACAATGCGGTAAATATAGTTATTATCCGCGCTGCCGTTAATTGGGTACTGATCCAGGTTGTTAAAGTGATACAGCCAGCCGTAATCTTTGGGGATAATGGTAACATAGTCTTGCGTGCTGTCAGCCGGGTACCTTACCGGTGTCCAGTTTTTTTCACTTGCCAGGCGGCGCTGGAGCTGGATGTAGATTTGTTCCGGCCGGTTCGCAGTGCTAAGATTGTCCGTACCTTCCCAGAGCTTGTTGAACTCAATGTTGATCAGTGTGCGCTGGGTGTTGGTAAAGATTGCGGTAATTGGGGAGGTGCCTGCCTCCTTAATCTCGCCTTCCACCATGGTGTTGTCGATCACATGGGCGTATTGACCATCCGGAACGGTTACGCTTTGCAGTTTGGCACCATCGGTGCTTCCGATTTCCTGGATGGTATAGCGGGTGCCAACGGGGATGCCGGTGATGGTTCCGGTGTTTTCGCCATTAATCGTAACGGTTTTTTCGATGGGCTTTTCTTCCAGACCAGCACCGCCAACATCATTAAAGGTAACTTTGAAGGTGTAGGTTCCGGTCAATTTTTCGTCCTCTGCGGCCTGCTTTTTGATTGTCAGCCCGCCGGTTTTGACGGTGTTGACGTATTCTACCTTTAGCTTTGTCAGCGTGGAGCTTGTTTCGTCCGGGTCCTTATAGGAGCGGAAGACGATGGTGTCGGCGGAGGGTTTGTTTTCGGTATAGCTATTACCCGCTTGATCATCATTCGGTCTTATTTTTTCCGTTCGGCCATCATTGGGGCTGCTTCCCTTCTGCTCTTTTAACGAAGGTGTTGAATCAGGAAGACTTACGCTGTCACCTCCGCTCATCGACTCAACCACCTGCCCGTTCTCGTACACGGTCCATTTGGTGTCGTACAGGTTTTGGTTCAATTCCTCTTTGAGCGAAATGTAGCTGCCGCGGCGGAACTGGTCGCTGAAGGTAACGGTTTCTCCAGCTTCCAGAACAAAGCGTCCCTCCTCGTCCACCAACTGGGTGTCGTTGTCCATGGTGGAGGTGTACTGTGCGTATTTGGCGTTTTGCAGCTGACCGGTTTTGGCGGAGCCGTAATCCGGGATTTTCTCCTGATCGGTTGTAAAGCCGGTCATCTCCGTTGGCACCGCTTTGGGAATGAAGGTAAAGTTCCTGAAATAGATGTTGCGGCTATAGTTATCGCCCACGCGGATGGTTTGGACTTTGCCGTTAAAACCGCCCTGCTCTTTCATCTTGTTCAGGTCCAGCTTTACGGTGACCCATTCGCCTGTCTTCAGTTCGACCGAGCCATACGTTGCGCCGTTAATGCCTGTTGTGCCAAGGCTGCCTTTTTGGCCGGGGGATTTTGTAGGATCCTGCTGTTGTTGATTATCCAGCAATTCCAGATACAGGTTGTTGAGGGAAAGTTCACCTCCATCATTTGAATCAGTGTAAACCTGGAACGTAAGGAAGCGCATGTTGTCTTTGATATTGATGGGGTCTTTCAGCGTCAGGATGCCACGACGTTTATCACGCGCTGCACTGACGGGTTCCGTATCCGTATAGCGTGCGTACCAGTGAAGGACCTTTTCGCCTTCATGCCCGGGATCTGGCTGCTTGGGGTTTTCATCCAACCTGAAAATGTACTCATTTTCCTTATTTGGGGTTGCGGCGGCAATGTCGACACCCTTAGTCAAATCCACATGTTGGGACGGATTTTCGCTTTCATTCGGGCCAGCGGCCGGTTTTGTTCCATAATGGGTTGCCTGGTTCTGGATGGTGAAGTTGAAGATTTTCTGGTTTTTAAAGCAGTCTTGGAAGGCCGGATTAACGTTTTTCAGTTCGACCTCTTTTTGAACCTGCAGCTCGTTATTATCCGGGAAGTTGAACGCCACCGCCATGTTGGACTCCCACATACCGCGTTCCATATAGTACATGGTAAGGGTGTGCTTTTGGCCTTTGTCGAGGTCATCAAGAGTAGTGCCTTTCGCGCAGAAATTGATGTCCTCGCCATTATATTTTACGGTCTTGACAATTTCTCCATCTTGATCACTACCTGACGTTCCGCCTGTTTTGACCTTACTGACATAGGCTGTTACACTATTTTTGTTTTTATCTTTCTTGCTCTCGCCAAATTCCAGCAGGCCGGAAACCTCACCATGGGCGCCGCCAACGTCAAGCGCCAGCTTGCCATCAATGAATACCCAAACGTCATCGTCACCGGAGAAGAAGAACTTGATGCTGGTTTTTTCCGTTGTTCCATCTGTCTTTTCTGTTTTCACCATGCCGTCATCCGTCAGGGTAAAATCCATCTGCAGCTTGGTGCCAAAGCCGTAATTGTAGGTAGAAAACACACCAGAGGTTGCTGTTTCATTGAACGGGAAGTAGCCATAAGGGTCTTTCGGGGTCGATGACGCACTCACATTCCTTGAAGACTCTCTGTTATCGGCACTTTGGCTTTGGAGAAAATATTTTGAATCCGAATTTTGTTCCGAATTTTGTTTTAGATACAAGGTTGTATCCTTGCTGTCAAAGCACCAATAATCAACGCCCTGATCCTCATCAAAAATCTGTTTCTTGGTAAAGGGGAACGCAACGTTGTCGTACACATCGCCAAGCTTTGCCTTTTTACTATTCTCTCCTAAGAGGAATTCTTTGTTAAAGTGCGGCTCTACTGTTGCTTTTTCTGTTCCGTTTAACAACGGTGCTCCATCTGCGTTACCGGTGGATGTTTTATCCTTAACCAAGCCCTGATAGGCATAGTTTGTATGACCATTACTATTGTTGTTAGGGTCTTCATTATACTGAGAGTTATTGATTGCCATGAAACGCTTAACGTTGTTGTACCCAAACAAATTTAATGTACTAGCAATATCGCTAAAGTTAGTTCCTCCTCCAGGCTGGAAATGTCCGGTATAAATCGGGTATTGGGCACCTGCCTTCTCATAATAATCGCTCAACGCCTGATCAAATTCACGGAAGGGTACCCAGTTGCGGTGACTTACAGTAGAAGACTTTTGATCGTAACTGCCACGGTTATTGCCGTTCAGTTCGTAATCTGTATAATAGTCATACAGCGTACTGGTAACATATTTTGTGTTTGCTTCTTCCGTAAAAGGAGCGGATTCAATATCTACTACTTTAGTGCCAGTACTCTTCCCCTTTTCGGCATCACGCGGGGTGGTGTCTTTTAGAGCCCAGTAGCCGCCACGCGTTCCCTTGCTATATACTGCATCGTCATTCGTATCCGCATAGAAGCACTGTTCCGTTTTCTGATAGTCTGAAGGGATGGTTTCCCAACCTGTAGTGTCGCCGCAGGTTGCAAGTTTATTATCGTCACTCAACGGATACGAAGAGAATACAATTTGGGTATAGCCATCCGGCACATCTGCTACATAGTAATCTGTGCCCTTAATCCGGCTCATTGGGCCGCCTATGCTTTCTGGGCCATCTCCTTTTTTTAAGAGGTAGTAAACCGTACTTTGATCGGCTCTGGGGATTGAAAAGTTGCCGGTATCTCCCGTCAATGCCATCTTGGAAAAAGTAGCATCGTAATAGATAGGGAAAGATTTTTCTATCCCCCATCTTACGTTGTCCGCGCCAGTATAGATAAAGCAGTTACTTGTTTCACTGTATAGAAAGGATTCTTTATCATCACGAACAGATTCGTTATAGAAGTTATAGAATTTGCTGTGACCGTCCCCACCCCATGTAAACTGAACATAAGAGCATGGCTCTTTTGGGATGATAAAACTAGCGACGCCTCCCCCAGCAACAGTTTGAGCTTCTGAGCTTTTAACCGGTGTTGTTAAGGTTCCCGTTTCATCAGGGATATAGAAATTTGCCTTTACGTCCGTTAAATTAGCTGTACTGCGGTTTTCGAACTTGATGGTTTTGTCTGCATAGTATGTATAACTCGTCAGGATGGGATTGTCTGTCCATTCACCTGTATTATTATTAGCAGTTGGATCATACATTCTGTTATTGTAGGAGCTTATAAGACCCAGGTTATTATTTAGCGTAATCTGTGCTTTCCAACCAAGACTATCGCATAACTGGAACTGTATTTCTAGAAATTTATTTCCTAATATATCTTTACAATTCTTAACGGCATAAATCTTATGTCCATTTTTTTCCCATCCAGTCCACTCCATTGAATGCGGATGCCACCACACATTATCAGAATTGCCCGGGGTTTTTTCAGTTTTTACATTAAACTTAATTTCATCGGAATCTAAAACGGTCTGCCCATTAATCGTATCCGGAACGACAAAGTAAACCGTGAATCCATCTGCCGCTTCCGGCTCACTAACTGCCTGCACGTTATCCACGCTTTCTGCGGCGTACATCTTCTGCGGCTGTTCGGTCGGCTCCGGGGTGGCGGTGGGGGTCACGGTCGGCACAGGGGTGGCCGTTGCGGTGGCTGCCGGTTCCGGGGTCGGGGTGGGTTCTGCCGTGGGCTCCAGCGTTTCGGTCGGGGCGGGCTGCTCCGGCTCGGCGCTTTGTTCCGGTTCCGGGGTGGCGGCATCCGGCACCGGGGTGGCGGCGTTCTGCTCCGGCGGAACGGTATCCTCCCCGGAGGCCGTTCCCTGCTCATCCTCCAGCAGCTCTACTTCGTCAGGTGCGTCGGGCAGAGGATCCACCTCGGCGTATACAGGCAGGGCCATTGCCATAACCAGGCAAGCGGTGACAAGCAGCGCTGTCAGCCGGCGCGCCCAACCTGTTGTGTTTTTTCCTGTTCTATTCAATCTGCTCACCCGTCTTTCGCGCTGGCTTGATGGAAGCACATTGTTCCACAGGGGATCCCTGTGAAACAGTAAAAGAAGCCAGCTTCTTTTACTTGCGCAACCGTTGCCATGTTGTTTTCAAAAAAAAAACCGCATCGAGTCTTCTCATTGCGCATTTACTTTTCAGTGTTAAAGTATAGCACCTTTATACCAGAAAGGCAATACAATCCACGTAAATTCCTGTTTTTCAGCACTTTTACTGATTGCGTTTTCCTCCAATTATACAATGTATTCAAAGCCTTTGTATAATTTACTCCTGATTTTCTTTTTGGCAGCGGTCACTTTTATATACTTTGACCGCGCGTTTATGATCCTCTGCGCACACAGAGCGCAACTTTGCGGCAAAATTCGCCTTTTTTGTTGCATTTTCCTGTTTTTGCGCAATTATTTGTTTCGCATGCGCCTGTTTGCGGCGGGGCCTGGCGGCTGGTTGGGCGCCTTGTGGGAGGGATGGCAGGTTTGCGGCGCACGGTTCCCGTTTTTTTGCGGCGCGATGGGTACACCGCGCCCCTGCAAACGGTTTGCGGTGTTTGCGGCGGCGGGTGTGTGTTTGGTGGATTGCACGCCCGCCAACGGGACGCCGTTTTCCCTTTACAACGGGGTGCGGGTTTGCTGCAGATATGCCATTCGCTTTTTTGTCCCCCCTGCCCTGCCCCTGATTCCCGGTTCCCCCTTGCCGATCTCTATCTGCGCCAGCTCCTGAGGTGCATCTGAGAGCAACGAAAATAGCGGATCTTTCGCAAGCACAAAATCCGGCTGCGTTTGCTGAAACAGACGAGCTTTTTGACGTTTCAGATAGGACTAAGGTGTATCTGAAAAGTCGAAAATTTAGTCTATTTCTACAAACACAGCGGGATTTTGCGTTAAAGCGCCTTGGAATCCACAAAGGATTCCTGCGGCTCTCTGCCTTAAATCCTGCTGTGTTTGCGAAATATCCGTCATTTTCTTTGTTTTCAGATACACCTCCAGCTCCCAGCTTTCAATCTATCCTGTGTAAACTGCAACCCCTCACGCGCCATTCTGTGCGGCACTTACCTTATAATATAAGGGGTGCTACCCTGTGTAAATTTGCAACTGATCTATTTGAAGCAGCTATGAGCTGTTGCAATTTTGCACAGGGTATTGCCCGCATTCTGTGCCGACCATTCCCGAAACGTGTTGGAAAAACGCACAGGATTGCCTTGTTTCCCTATGCCGCTTACCGTTGGAAAAACGCACAGGTTACCCCCGAAACAGTTGCATTTTACACAGGGTATTCCCGCTCCCCTGCCCCGCCGTGACCCGCGTACCTGTTGGAAAACCACACAGGATAGGCCCGTTCCCCGTGTTGCAATTTACACAGGTTTGGCTGTTTTTGGCTTATTTGCAACTTTACGCAGGTTGCTTTCCGCACAGGAAAATGGTGGTGGAATGCACAGGCTGCAGTTGGTTGAACACACAGGTTTGCGTTGTTAAATTACACAGGCTCTACCTAATTACTAATATAGAACTAAACAACTAAGCCATAATAACAACCAGAGGTAAGCCGGGAGATGGGGGAGAACGGGAAAAAATTGGTGTTGCCATTCCGTCAGGTTACAGAACTCTGAAACAGCAGGACAGAAAAGCACAATAAAACCCTGTGTAACCTGCACCCGGGCTGCAACCCCCACAGGATATATGGCAAACCACAACGCGGGTGTTGCATTTTGCACAGGGTAATGGCGGTGAAACCCTGTGTAAATTTGCAATTCTTGCGCTGGACAACAGGATGTGCTATAATGTTTAGCATGATGTGCGTGACCACCCGGGATACAGCAACCGATATAGGAGGCCCCTGCTTATGGCGGCAAGTAAACAGAAAAAAGATGATCCGTTTGTCGTTACGTTTGAAGAACGCGGGGACCAGACCATCGTTCGCAAATCCAATGACCTTGTACAGATGACGCGCAACAACCTGACGCTGAGCCAGCAGCGCCTGATGCTGCATATTTTTTCGATGATTAAGCCGGAGGATACGGACCTGCCCTCTTATGAGCTGAGCATTTATGATTTTATCAAGATGACCGGCATGGACCCGCACAGCGGGGCGCTGTACAAGCAGGTGCGCAAAAATATTGAGGAGCTGGCCAACGCGCCCATCCAGTGGATCAAGAATAACGGAACTTCCACGGTGGAAACATTCCGCTGGATCGATAAAGTGCGCATTGATGAGGGCCGCGCGCGCATGACCATCACGCTGGATCCGGTGCTGAAACCGCACCTGGTGCAGCTGAAAACCCTGTATACCACCATGGATGTGACCTACACCATGCTGATGCGGTCCACCTATTCCATCCGCATTTACGAGCTGTGCAAGAGCTACCAGAGCCTGTATCTGAAAAAGAAAGCGGCCGGGGAACCGCTGGTATGGAACCTGAGCATGCTGTATGAACAGCTTTCGTATACGGCCAACCGATGGTCGGATTTCCGCCGCCTGGCACTGGAAAAGGCAAAGGCGGAAATTAACGAAAAGACGGATATTATTTTTAATTACGATGTGTACGAAAAAAAAGGGCAGAAGGTTCTTTCGCTGGTGGTAACGATTGACCCGGTGGATGATGCCGCCGCACAGGCCAACCTGGACAGCATCAACAGCACAGTGCGCAAAAAGAGCAAAAAGAAGGGCCGCCCCACCGTGGCGATTGAAGATTCGCTGCTGGATGACCCCAGCGTGATCACCTTTGATTATGTTTCGGCACCGGAAACAACGATCCCCTATTCCTTTGGACGCCACCGCACCGAGCTGCGGGAGGAAATTGTTGTGAAAGCGCGCATGGATCAGCTGCGCGCGGAGATTACGCCCGAAGAGCTGCACGCGGTGGAAGTGATCATTGATGTGTTGGCAGATGCCTGCTGCACCATCCAGGCAGGCGATGGCGAGCAGGACGGCGGCAACAAAACGGTGTTTGGAAAGATGAATGCCATCATCCTGGATTGCGGCGGGCTGACCAGTTGGCTGGCCGGTGTGGCACCCCGCTATGCACAGGAGATTATTCCCCGGTCGCAGACGATGCGCAGCCCGGCGCGGTACCTGAACAAGGTGCTGCGCGAGGATATGGATAACTATCGCATTTATATTTTCCGCAAGGCAAAGCCGGCAGCAGAACCCAAAGAGGAGCTGTTGGAAGCGGAGTACCATGTGATGGACGAGCCGGTGCAGCAAACGATGCCGGAGCCTGAGCCGCCCAAGGTAGAGCTGATTCCCGAAACGATTGTAAAACGGCAGGATATGCGAAAAGAGTTTGCAAAGTTTGTAGATGATGGATACCTGGAAAAGACGTTGACGAGCGGCCAGCGCGGCGCTTACCACGAAATTTACCGCCACCTGGCAGCGCGGTGCGTGCCATCGCCTTCCAGCCTGCGCAATGGGCTGAAAGACGAAATGCGGCTGCATTACCTGGCCTGCATGAATGAAGTGATTGAAAAGTATGGCAGCCTGACCCCATTGATGGAAGCTATGGCGCATGAACTGGACTTTGATGTGTTCTGGGCAAAGGCCGCCAAGGACCCCAACGTGAATAACCCGATGGGGCTGTTCTACCACATTATTGAAGAACGCGCGCTGAACCCGATCGGCACCATAATGAACGACCAGGCACAACGGCAGAAGGTTGCCGCCAAGGAAAAAGGTGAAAAAGATAAGTGGCACAACGAAAGCTGGATGGATGCTTTTGAGGAAGATATCCCGGATGACAGCGAAGAGTAATTGAGATGAAGCAGAGCGGATAATCCGGGAGCGCTATTATAATAAGGTAAGCAGCGGCTGGCAGATTGCTGGCCGCTGCTTTTTTGATTTCAGATAGACCTTGGGATAATAGGTGAGAATGAAGGTACGTGAGCGGGAGTGCCTGGATGAAGTGAAGAAGGATGGGAAGGAAAAACGGCAGAGAAAAAGCGTGAACAGCAACGAAGAGATGCCTGCATAATATTCGTCAAAATATCCGTTGACACACGCGAAGCATATGATATAATAGAAGCTATAACAGCAACGAAGAGATGCCGCACGGCATGGGGTACCCGTTTTTGCAACCCGCGGTATTGCCTTAGATTAAGATGCCGGCGTGCGGTACCGCCAAAAGAACCGAACAAAAGGCAAAGATTAACCGACAGCAACGAAGAGATGCCTACACAAAGGCGCTCGCAAGGAGGAAAACAATGGGATATTGTATCTCAGTCTGCATTGAAAAAGGCGGCGTGGGAAAAACCGTTACCGTCTGCAACCTGGCGGCGCTGATGGCGCAGGACGGCAAGCGGGTGCTTGTGGTGGATATGGATGCCCAGGGCAACTGTACCTATACCCTGACGGGCGCCCGTGTAACCGATAATACTTTTGACCGCGCTGGCGTGTATGATATGTTCCGTGCCTATGGCATCAGCGGCACGCAGAACTATATTTCCCGCACGCAGTTTGATAATATTGATATAATTCCGGCAAATGGCAACACCCCAATGGCGGCCAAGCAGCTGCAAATCCTGGAACAGTCCGAAAGCACCAGTATCAATATGTTTTTGGCCATGTGCCTGGCACAGGTTGCCGGCGAATACGACTATATTTTGATCGATACCCCGCCGTCCCGCGATGTAATGGTGACCAACGCCCTGATGGCCAGTGACTTTGTGCTGATCCCCTGCGTGTGCGATGACTACAGCCGTGACAGTGTGTACCGCACTGTGGCCATGTGCCAGCAGTTGGAGCACGATGAGGGCGAAAAAATTGATGTTTTGGGCATTATCCTGACTATGGTGGAAAAAACTGCCCTGACCGAAGTGATCCGCAATGAACTGCGGGAAAGCCAGCTGGGCAGCAAGCTGTTTGCTGCCGAAATCCGTAAGGGACAGGCTGTAAAGGATAGCACCCGCCTTGGTGCGCCGGTTGTGCTATGTGCACGCAGCAGCAACCCGGCAAAGGATTATGCAAAGGTGTATGCCGAGCTGAAAACGCGCGTTGAACAGGAGGCAGAGTGATGGCAAGCAAACTGGACCGACTGCAGAAGAAAGGCTTTAAAGTAAACGAAGCAGCGTTAAGTAAGATCGCGCGCGGCGACCAGGAGCCGGGCGGTGAATACAGCGAGATCAATATCAATGATATTGAAGAAAACCCGGATAATGCCCTTTACCGTGAGCTGGATACCGAGGAAGATATTGCGCTGCTGGCCGATGATATCCGCCGCGCGGGGCTGCTGCACAACCTGGTTGTTTTCCCTAAGACCGGTGTTGGCGGAAAATATGTGCTGCTTTCCGGCGAGCGCCGCCTGCGTGCGCTGCGCCTGTTGGTGGAGCAGGATAAACGCGAGCAGGAAGAAAAGCAGCTGCCCAACCGCATGAGTGAATGGCAGAAAGTGCAGTGCAAAGTGGTGCGCAACTTGACGGAAAACGAAAAAGTTGTGTATATTGACAGCGCAAACCTGCAAGTGCGCGGCGGCATCAGCAATGAACGTGTGATGCGCCAGGCGGCGGCGCGTTTTGTGGAAAACCTGCAGAAAGCACCGTATAACCTGAGCGCAGCGGAAGCGAAAAAAGCGCTGAAAGAGGTCAGCCCGCTGAATTCCCGCACGATTGATAAGGCGCTTTCGATTCAGAATGATCTCAACCCTGATCTGCGCCGCTTGCTGGATGAGGAATTCCTGAACCGAGCCGAGTGCGAAACCTATCTCCGCCTGACCCTGGAAGAACAGGCCCGTGCAGCCGCAGTGTTTTTGAAAATCGCAGCCCTTGACCCACGCAACCATGAGCGCCGCGCCATTAAGGACGCATTGACCACCGCCATGCTGGATGTAGCAGTGGAACGCCGCAGTATGCAGGAGCGCGAGAGCGTATTTGCAGCAGCGTTGCAAAATGCACAGGATGCAATCGGTCAGGCCAAGACGCAGGAAAACAAGGCGGCGGCAGTAGATAAAGACCACAACTTTATTTCGGCCAAGCTGCCTACCACGGCCCGCAAACTGCGTAAAATTGCAGCGGCAAAAAATATTGAAGCTAAGATCCGCAGTTATACGGCAGAGGACCGCAAAGCAATGTCGGACCAGATGCAGGAGCTGATTGCGGCAGCGCAGGAGCTGAAAGCACTGATTGATGCTGTGGAATAATCCAGATCCACGAAAGCATTAAGCAACAAAAATCCATGCAAATAGGAATACAGGAATCCACGATATGAAACAGCGAATTGTCATCCGGCTGCACCTGGCTGTGCGGGCAGTGCTGCAAAGCGAAGCGGACTGGCGCGGCACGCGGCTGGGCACCCTGACATCGGAGCTGATCCATGAACAGGCTGCGAAAGCGCGCCTGTGCGGGGTGCAGAATTACGAGTTGAACCCCGTCAGCAGCCGCTATGTTCCCGTTACAAATGGGACAAAATATAAGCAGACATCTGGCCTGGAGCAGATCTCCATCTATCTGAACGATGAGGATATGCAAACCCTGAAAGAGCTGGCACTGGCCAACGATAGTGTGCGTGTGATCAACGGCAGGCAGGCAATCACCTACCGATATGTTGTTCCCGGAATGCTGCTGAACGACCCGGTGTTTACGGGGCTGACAGAGCAGAACAGCACGGCAGGGTAAGCACTTCAAAATCTTGAGGCAATACCGCATAATTCTAAGTGCCGATACGGCGAGCGAGGTGCGGCAGATGC
>OGYE01001154.1_pt1 | contig 17304 bp, 16 predicted proteins | sample 1576471 | NCBI WGS metagenome assembly OGYE01 (sample SAMEA3541532, study PRJEB24748) | human gut metagenome | biome: human gut; feature: human-associated habitat; material: faeces | place: China | collected 2012
TGCTGGGACCACAGCAGCACGGACATATTACCGGCATAGGCTTTGCCGCTTATTGCGAGATGCTGGAAAAAACCATTGAACGCCTGAAAAACGGTAAGGAGGCCGAGCCTGAGCCGGAGCCGGTTCTGGAAATTCAGGCAGAGGCCTATATTCCGGACAGCTATATTCCGGATCCGCGTTATAAAATGGAGCTGTATCGTCGCTTCAGCGAGCTGGAATATTCACAGCGTGAGGATTTTCTGGACGAAATTATCGACCGTTTCGGCAATCCGCCGCCGGAGGTGGAAATGCTCTGGCGTTTGGCAGCGCTTAAGGGCTTGTGCCGAGTGCTGAAAATACGTGGCGTAAATGTGCGTCAGGGAATTATTCGCCTGACCTTCGGCGAGAAGGCACAGGTAAACCCGGAGGCAGTTCTGAAGCTGCTGATGCAGCATCCTAAGACGATGACATTGAAAAACGGTCAGGAGCAGCAGCTGACGTACAGAATGGGTACGTCAAAGCAGGAACCCCTGGCGTGGCTGGAGCAGACTTTGCCTGCTCTGATATTGGAAGATTGATTTAAAGGAGGTGAAAGCAGGAGATGAGCAGTGATAAATTTTTACGCGGCGCAATGATTCTGACATTGGCAGGACTGATGGTAAAGGTTATCGGTTCTGTGAACCGTATCCTGCTTTCACGTCTGCTGGGCGGCGAGGGTATCGGTCTTTACCAGATGGCTTATCCCGTATACCTTTTGCTGCTTGCGATTTCTGCGGCCGGCATTCCGGTGGCAATATCGATTATTGTCGCAGGCTTTTTGGCGCAGAAGGACTATGCTAATGTGCGTCAGGTGTTTCGCGTTTCGCTGCGCCTGATGGCCTGCGTGGGTGCGGTGTTGGCGGTTTGTCTGGTGTTGGCGGCGGGCTGGTTGGTTGATGCCGGCGTGATTACCGATGCGCGTGCCTATTATTCGCTTATAGCGCTGACACCGGCAATTTTCTTTGCTACGATTCTGGCCAGCTTCCGCGGGTATTTTCAGGGACATCAGCTGATGACGCCGCCTGCGGTGTCGCAGATTGTGGAACAGTTTATCCGCGTAGTGACGATGGTAGTGCTGGCGTATGTGCTGCTGCCCTACGGTCTGGAATACGCTGCTGCCGGCGCTGCCTTCGGCGCTGTGCCGGGAAGTCTGACCGGTCTTGTGGTTATGGGCTGCTTTTATCGCTATTACCGGAAGCAGTGGCAGGCTGCAGCAAGCACGGAGCAGGCACCTGCTGCCGAGCTTGTGCGCAGCAGCGCGCTGATTAAACGCCTGCTGCTGCTGGCGCTGCCTGTGTCCTGCGCTAATATCCTGGTGCCTGTTACCAGCAGCATTGACGTATTGCTGGTTCCAGGCCGATTGATTGACAGCGGTCTTAGTGTGGAGCAGGCGACGGCGCAGTTCGGTTATCTGGCAGGCATGGCACAGCCCTTGCTCTTAATGGCCACGATACCGACGATGTCGCTGGCAACAAGCCTTGTGCCTGCTGTTTCCGAAGCCTTTGCTTTGAATAAATGGCAGATTATCGAGCAAAAGGCAGCAACCGCGATGAAGCTGTGCTGCCTGATAACTGTGCCTGCTTCCGTAGGCATGTGGGTATTGGCGGATCCTATCAGCCGTCTGCTGTACGGTACGGCGAAGGCTGGCGTTGCTATTATGCATTCGGCGCCTGCCATCTGCCTTTTAGGCCTGCAGCAGGTTACAACAGGTATGCTGCAGGGAATGGGACACACCAATCTGCCGATGCTGAATATGCTTATCGGTATTGCAGCCAAGCTGGTTGCCGTCTGTCAGCTGACGGATGCGGAATACGGTATTGCCGGCGCAGCGTGGGCAACGAACATAAACTTTGGCGTGACGGCGCTGTTGAATATTATAGCGTTGTATAAATTAAGTATAAGATTTTCCTGGCTCAGTATTGCGAAAATCATCGCCGCCGCAGCGGTGATGGGCGCTGTTGCCGTAGAAGCGCATACGCTGCTTGGCGGTGCATCGCCTGCTTTGGCAACAATCGCCGCTATGCTGGCTGCCGGGATAAGCTATATCATATTGCTGCCGCTTTTAGGCGTGCTGAACAGACAGGAACTGCGTCAGCTGCCGGTAGTGAAACGATTTTTTAAATAATTAAGAAAGAAGGCGTACTATCATGGGAACAATTACAATTGTCGGCTTAGGCCCCGGTGCTGTGGGACATCTTTCGTTGGAAACTATGGGACTTCTGCAAAACTGCGCTCAGGTTATCCTGCGCACGGCGGTGCATCCCACCGTTGCCGAGTTGGAAAAGCAAAACGTAAAATTTACCTCATGTGACGATTTATACGAAAAGGCTGCTTCCTTTGAAGAAGTATATGATAGCGTTGTCGAGCGTGTGCTGGCAGCAGCGCAGAACGGCGATGTTGTTTACGCAGTACCAGGCAGCCCGCTGGTTGCGGAAAAAACCGTTGTTTTAATGCGCACAGCTGCTAAGGCGCAGGGCGTTAAGCTGGTGATTAAGCCGTCTATGAGCTTCTTGGACTTGGCTTACGTTGAGCTGGGCATCGACCCGATTGCCGGCCTGCAGATTATTGACGCGCAGGATTTTGCGGAGATTGCAAGTGCTGGTCAGCATCCGCTGATGATTACTCAGGTTTACAGCCAGATGGTGGCCGGCGATTTGAAAATTGCTCTGATGGATGTACTGCCTGACGAATACGAAATTTATTTCCTGCGCAATCTGGGCCTGCCTGACGAGGAATGCCGTCCGATTAAGCTGTTCGAGCTGGACAGACAGCCGAATATCGACCATCTTACGAGCGCTTACGTTCCGCCGATGCCTGAGGGAGCAGAGGATACTGTATTTGAAAATGTTGACGATGCGGAAGCTGTTCCCGGTATTATTACCTTTGGCGAGGATGAGGACGAATTTGCCGAGGAAGGCGAAGAAGAAGGCTATGCGGAAGACTTTTTGCCGGAAGCAGGCTTTGATGATTTCGACATCCAGCCCTTGGCTGATGTTATGCGCACCCTGCGTGAGCCTGACGGCTGCCCATGGGACAGAGAGCAGACACACAAATCTATCCGCAGCAATATGATTGAAGAGGTTTACGAATATCTGGAGGCTGTGGATGCTGACGATGTTGACGGCATGCGTGAGGAGCTTGGCGACTTGCTCATGCAGGTTGTTTTCCATGCCCGCATGGCACAGGAGGCAGGCCGCTTTGATCTGCAGGACGTTATCGACGAGGTTGTAGATAAGCTTATCCGCCGGCATCCGCATGTTTTCGGTGACACACATGTCGACAACAGCGATGATGTGCTGGTAAATTGGGAGGCTATCAAAAAGCAGGAAAAACAGGAGCGCAAGCATGTATTGGACGGCGTATCTCAGGGACTGCCGGCGCTGCTGCGTGCCTATAAGCTGCAGAGCAAGGCTGCCAAGGTCGGCTTTGACTGGCAGGACAGCGCATCCGTATGGGCTAAGGTACAGGAGGAGCTGGGCGAGCTGCAGGAGGCTTTGCAGGCAGGCGATAAGGCTGCTGCCGAGAGTGAGCTTGGCGATGTACTGTTTGCCGTGGTAAATTATGCGCGTCATAACGGCATTGAGCCGGAGGTAGCTTTGGATGGCACGAATAACCGTTTCGCTTCCCGCTTCAATTACGTGGAAGAACAGGTTGAAGCCAGCGGTAAAACATGGCAGGATTTCACTTTGAACGAGCTGGATGAATTTTGGAATCAGGCTAAGGAATTGGAGCGCAAGAGCGATTTATAAGGTTAATTTGCAATAAAGTTACTAAAATAATGCTATTTTCCCCGTAATTTATAAATATTTTCGGAAAAGGCTTGCAGGAAAACGGTTTAGAGTGTAGAATACTATTGCTAGTTAAATATGAGTTACGTTACGAAGTTACGTGCTCCGCAAGCATTTGCAATAATAACTAAAGTCATAATTAAGGAGGAATTTTTGATGAACAAGACTGAGTTAATCGCTGCTGTTGCTGAAAAAGCCGGCTTAACCAAAAAAGACGTTGAGAAAACTATCACCGCTACCTTGGAAACCGTTAAAGAGGTAGTTGCTAAGGGTGACAAAGTACAAGTAGTAGGCTTTGGTACTTTTGAAGCACGTGCTCGTAAAGAACGTGAAGGTAAAAATCCGCAAAATGGTGAGAAGGTAGTTATTCCTGCTGCAACCATCCCTGCTTTCAAAGCCGGTAAAGCTTTCAAGGATGCTGTTAACGTAAAATAATAAGCTGTTTTAGTGCTTTAGGCCCGGCAGCTGCTGCCGGGCTTTTCTAAAGATATACTGCGGAATACTCAATGCTGGGGGGGCTATGATATGGTTAGACGTCGTGTAAGACATAAATCTAAAGCTTTTAATGTCTTTATGATGCTGCTGTTTGTTGCCTGCCTGTTCGTTATCGGCAAGCAGGAGTATTCTATTTATCAGATTAAACAGGAGCAGGCTGCTACACAGCAACGTATTGCTGCTTTAAAAAAACAGAAGACTGAGCTGGAGGCAGAGCGTAAACGTCTGGATGACCCGCGTTATATTGAAAAGCTCGCCCGTGAGGATTACAACATGGTGGGTAAAGACGAGGTGCCGCTGTTTATAGTTGATGAGAAAAAATAAGGCAGAACAAGAAATGATAGCTTTTGTTCTGCTTTTTTTATTGACACCATGAAAAATTAAAGAGTATAATACAAGAGTATTAAGAAATTTTAAGGGGGATTTTTTTCTCGATGTCACTTGAAGTAGGTGCAATTGTAGAGGGTGAAGTTACAGGTATCACCAATTTTGGCGCATTTGTCCAACTGCCTGAGGGCAAGGTTGGCCTGATTCACATTTCTGAGGTTTCTAATGTTTATGTAAAAGACGTGCATGACTTTTTAAAGGAGCACGACAAGGTTAAGGTTAAGGTATTATCTGTAGATGATCGCGGCAAAATTGGTCTGTCTATTAAACAGCTCACACCGCCGCCGGCTCCGCAACCGAGACCGCAGCGTCCGCAAAATGATAACTGCGAGCGCCGCAACAATAATGGTATGCGTCCGCAAGGCGACAATCGTGAACGCCGTGGCGGTATGCGCCCGCAAAGCGCAAGACCTATGGCTCCCGTTTCCTTTGAGGATAAATTATCTAAATTCCTGAAAGACAGCGATGACCGTATGCTGGATTTAAAACGTAATACTGAGTCCAAACGCGGTGGTCGTGGTGCCAGACGTGATAAATAAGCAAGCTGGTAATTAATGAAATGGCACTCCTGAGAGTGCCTTTTCTTTTATAGCATAGAAAAATGCGATATGACACGTTTAAACCGCTGCTGAAGGAGATATGCTATGAGGCAGATTGCACCTGCAGTCTATAAGCTGCGCAAAACAATTAAAAATTTGCTGCAGCCCGAGGCTCATTATCTGTTGGCTGTTAGCGGTGGTGCCGATTCTCTGGCTTTGGCACATGCCTGTGCTGCCTTGGCAGCGCAAGGCTGGGGAAGCTACAGCGTCTGTCACGTTGAGCACGGACTTCGTGGCGAAGAGGCTCTGCGCGACATGCAGGCTGTGCAGCGTGCCTGCAAGGATTGGGGACTGCCCTGCTTTACAGAGCATGTGCAGGCTGCATCCTATGCGGCACAGAACCGGCTTTCTACCGAAGATGCTGCGCGCCGCCTGCGTTATGCGGCGCTTAGGCGCATAGCGGAGCAGCAGGGCGCTGCGGCGATTGTTACGGCGCATCACGAGGGTGATCAGGCTGAAACGCTGCTCTTAAGGCTGTTGCGCGGCGCAGGGCTTCAAGGACTTGCCGGAATGCGGGCGCAGCAGGACGATATCATCAGACCGCTGCTTACGTTGCCGAAAAGCCTGCTGGAGGAATACTGCAGCGCCGAAGGCATTGCAGTCTGCTATGACAGCACCAACGCTGATACGGCGTATACGCGCAATCGTGTACGTCTGGAGCTTGTGCCGTATCTGGAGCGCAGCTTCAACCACAATGTGGTGCCGACTTTGGCGCGTACTGCCGCCTTGTTGGCGCAGGATGCGGAATGTCTGGAGCAAATGGCTGACGATGCTTACAGGCAGCTGGTGCGCAGGCAGGAGAATGCTGTCAGTTTGCCGGTGACGCAGCTTACGGCGCTGCACAGTGCCGTAAGGCTGAGAGTATTGCGACGCGCGTATTTCGAGCTGGGCGGTGAGGAGCTGTCCTTCGAGCGTAGTCAGGCTATTGATTCCTTGCTGATTAGGCGCAGCGGCGGCAAGTTTATCCAGTTGCCGCAGGGAATAAACGTAGTCTACAAAAATAAACAGCTTATTTTTGTTAAAATAATATAAAGTATAAGGAGAATGAAAAAATGCATGACGATATTAAGACAGTTTTGCTGACTAAAGAAGAAATTGATGCCCGCGTACAGGAAATGGGCAAGCAGATTGCTGCCGATTATGCAGGCAAGGAGCTTGTTGTCATTGTGCTGCTGAAGGGTGCTGCCTGGTTCGCTACCGACCTGACTCGCGCTATTGATATGCCGCTGCGCGTAGACTTCATGGTTGCTTCTTCCTATGGCAACGGAACCAGCACCAGCGGTAGTGTTAAGGTTAAGCTGGATGTCAGCGAAGATATCAAGGGTAAGGACGTGCTGGTAATCGATGATATCATTGACAGCGGCGTTACCTTTGCCTCTATCACCGATATGCTGCGTCACTACAAGCCCGCAACTCTGAAAACCGCTGCTCTGTGCGACAAGGTCGAGCGTCGTGTAAACGGTCTGGAGGCTGATTATGTAGGTTTTAAAATTCCTGACGAATTCGTTGTCGGGTACGGTCTGGACTATGCAGGCGATTACCGCAATCTGCCGTTTATCGGTATCCTGAAGCCTGCTGTATACGCACGCAAATAAAAGCCTGTAAATTGCATAAAACAGTTGCTAGTTTTTCCTATCTATAATATAATAAAATATTATGAGCTAAGTGGAAGGAGGCTACGTGCTTGAATAAATTTTTTAAGAACGTACTTTTTTATCTGCTGATTATCATGGTAATTATCTGGATGTTTGACCTTTACGGTGAAAAGAATTCTAAGCCTGCCGATATAAGCTATACCAGCTTTATGCAGCATGTACAGCAGGACGAAATTAAAAAGGTAACTATTGTTGATAATGTTATCAGCGGTAAATTAAAGGATGGCAAGGAATTTTCTACCGTTGCGCCTAATGACAGCAAGCTGGTAGAAAAGCTGGAAGCAAAGAAAGTAGACATTAAGGCAGAGCTGCCGCCGCAGCCACCTTGGTGGATGAGCATTCTCAGCTCTATTTTGCCGATGCTGATTATCGTAGGCCTGTGGTTCATGCTGATGAATCAGGGCAGTGCCGGTGGCGGCAAGGTGATGAACTTTGGCAAGAGCCGTGCGCGTCGCTACGATGAGGAAAAACTGAAGATAACCTTTAAGGATGTTGCCGGTGCTGAAGAAGCCAAGCAGGAGCTGGAAGAGGTTGTTGAATTCCTGAAGCATCCGCAGAAGTATAATGACTTGGGAGCTAAGATTCCTAAAGGTGTTTTGCTCTATGGCCCTCCGGGTACAGGCAAAACCTTGTTGGCGAAGGCAGTTGCCGGTGAAGCAGGAGTTCCGTTCTTCAGTATTTCCGGTTCTGACTTTGTAGAAATGTTTGTCGGTGTCGGCGCTTCGCGTGTACGCGACCTGTTCGACCAGGCAAAGAAAAGTGCACCCTGCATCGTATTTATTGATGAGATTGATGCCGTAGGCCGTCAGCGCGGCGCAGGTCTTGGCGGTGGGCATGACGAGCGTGAGCAGACTCTGAACCAATTATTGGTTGAGATGGACGGTTTCAGTGCTAACGAAGGCATTATTATGATTGCCGCAACCAACCGTCCAGATATTCTGGACCCGGCGCTGCTGCGTCCCGGCCGTTTCGACCGCCAAATTGTAGTAGACCGTCCTGATATCAAGGGACGTACCGAAATACTGAAGGTACATGTTAAGGGCAAGCCGATGGGACCGGATGTAAATCTGGACGTAATCGCTCAGCGTACACCCGGCTTTACCGGTGCCGATTTATCCAACCTGGTTAATGAAGCAGCGCTGCTGACTGCCCGTAAGGACAAGAAGGCTATCAATATGCCGGAAATGGAAGAGGCTGCCGAGCGTGTTATCATGGGACCGGAGCGCAAGAGCCGTGTCATCAGCGATAAGGAAAAACGCCTGACTGCTTACCATGAAGGTGGTCATACCATCGTTGGTATGCTGCTTGAGCATACTGATCCTGTACATAAGGTTACTATCATTCCGCGTGGCCGTGCTGGTGGTTATACCCTGAGCCTGCCTAAGGAAGATAAGTATTATGCAACCCGCAGCGAAATGCTCGATGAGCTGAAGGTGCTGTTGGGTGGCCGTGTTGCTGAAGCTCTGGTACTGAAGGAAATCTCCAGCGGTGCCAGCAATGATCTGCAGCGTGCAACTCAACTGGCACGCCAGATGATTTGCGAATACGGCATGAGCGAAAACATCGGACCTGTAACCTTTGGTCATCGTCAGGATCAGGTATTCCTGGGCCGCGACATTGCCCGCGACAAGGATTACAGTGAAGAAGTGGCAGCCGAAATTGATAAAGAGGTACGATCCTTTATGGAAGATGCCTATGCTGCTACCGAAAAGCTGCTGTCCGACAATATTGACAAGCTGCATGTGATTGCTAAAGCTCTGATGGAGAAGGAAACTCTGGAAGAGGAAGAAATCAACCAGCTGGTAAAATACGGTCATATCCTTACCGCAGAAGAAAAGCTGCAATTAGTACAACAATCTGTTGTGGATGAGGAAATAGCTGCTGCTCCCGTTGCCGACGCTGACGTAAAGGCTGAAGCGCCTGCTGCCGAAGCAGATGTACCGAAATCCGCTGCGAATGCAGACGAAGAAGCACCAAAAGAATAAAAGCAAAAAAATAACGCTCGCGTTCGAAAGAACGTGGGCGTTTTTTGTGCTTCGCATATATAATTTTCCCTCCGCACACTTCAAGCCGCGCCGGACAGGAACGCAAGCACGCCACTCCCAAACCCAGAATCCTATCCATTCTTTGCCACAATGTCAAGTGATGAATTCCAAAAATAAAAAATCGCTCGAACGGTCAAAAACCATTCGAGCGAAATACGAAAAGTCATCGAAATTTGGTAGCATTGAGTTATCTAAAAGACTGCGTTGTTTTGTTTGCCATTTTCACCAGCGTCAGCATAACTGGCACCTCCGTCAGTACGCCGACCGTTGTTGCAAGTGCCGCCGGGCTGCTAGTACCGAACAGAGCGACAGCAACCGCAACTGATAACTCAAAGAAATTAGATGCACCAATCATACCCGCAGGGGCGGAAATATCGTGCGGTAACTTTAACAACTTGCAGGCTCCATAGGTAATAAAGAAAATCAAAAATGTCTGTAAAATCAACGGCACTGCGATCAGTATGATGTGCAGCGGGTTTTCTAAAATGACTTCGCTTTGCCCCATAAAAATTAGCACCAGCGTAAGCAGCAGACCAATCGTAGTAATGGAATCAAATTTGTGAATAAACACATTTTCAAAATACTCTGTTCCCTTACTGCGGGTTACAAATACACGGGTCAAAATACCGCCTGCCAGTGGAATAACCACAAACAGTATTACGCTTAAAATCAGCGTATCAAAGGGAACACTAACATTGGAAATGCCCAACAAAAATTTTACGATAGGCACAAAAGCAATCAGAATGATGAGGTCATTGGTCGCCACCTGCACTACCGTATAAGCTGGATTTCCTTTTGTCAACGTACTCCATACAAACACCATCGCCGTACAAGGCGCAGCCCCCAAAAGTACTGCACCGGCGAGGTATTCTAACGCAAGGTCAGGCGTAATAAATGCATTGAAAATAACGAAGAAAAACAAGCTGGCAATACCATACATCGTAAAAGGTTTTATAAGCCAGTTGACAATCCATGTCACAAACAGCCCCTTCGGATTTTTTCCTACATTTCGTACACTGTTGAAGTTCACTTTCAGCATCATGGGGTATATCATTACCCAAATCAGAATAGCCATCGGGATAGATACACGGGCATATTCCAGGCGAGCCAGTAATGCATGGACTGCTGGGGCATTTTGCCCAAGCAATACGCCTACTATCATACACAGGAATACCCATATTGTCAGATACCGTTGAAAGAAATTGATCTCTGAATCAGCTTCTTTTCTCAACCATAAACACCTCCTTCGATTTGCATTTTTAACCGTATAATGCGTCCACCAATTTGACTGATTATTTCCCGGAATACTTCATCCTGGAAGCCTGTCGGGTCATTTAGTCCCCAGTTATTGTCAAAGGCTCTGCCAATATAGGGACAACCAACATCACAGCCCATTGAAATCGCAATATCAGGTTCCGGGATGCCGTCAAAGGTTTTACTGTATTGGGACTATTCCATATCAATCCCATATAGCTCTTTCATCAAGCGGACAGCATCTTGATTGATCTGGGGCTTGGTTTCGCTTCCGACAGAATAGCTTTCAAACACATCGGAAGCAAAATGCTTCCCTAATGCCTCTGCTATCTGGCTCCGGCAGGAATTGTGGACGCATATAAAAGCAACTCTCTTTTTATCCACTTTTAGTACCCCAATTTATGGAGCAGTTTTTCCATATCAGCAGCTTTCAGCACCTTTCCCATAGACACCACTTTTTCATTGACCACTAGCGCAGGCATAGACATTACACCGTAGGCCATAATTTTCTTCATATCAGTGACATACTCCGGTTGAATAGACAACCCCATATTGTTCAGTGCTGTTTTTGTGTTCTCAAGCAAGGCATGGCAGTTCTTACATCCGCTGCCTAAAACTTTAATACAGCAGATACCGTTGCTTGCCTCATTGCAGCAGCTAACGTTTACATTCTCAGCCTCATATGTTTCACAACCTCCATTGCAAGCACAAGCAACAGCCTTTCCTCTTTCTTCTTTTCTTTTGCCGAATCCGAACAGTCTCATAATAAAATCTCCTTTTAAATTTTGTATGGTTACACCTTATTGGCGATTTCCACTTTGTTAAATCAACAGATACTGAAATACGTTAAACAGATAACCCACAATGACTATTCCAAGCGTGCAGATTACGATGAACAGTACTAACAGTTTTGGTTTTACCGCTTTTTTCAGCATAATAATGGATGGCAGGCTAAGCGTAGTGACGGCCATCATAAAGCTGAGGATCGTACCAAGCTGCGCACCTTTTGCAAGCAGGGCTTCCGCAACGGGAATCGTGCCGAAAATATCCGCATACATTGGAACACCCACCAACACGGCTAACACAACACCAAATGGATTGTTACTTCCCAATACCGTCTGAATCCAGCTTTCCGGAATCCAGTTATGAATGATTGCGCCGATACCAACGCCAACCAAAATATACGGGAACACTTTCTTGAAAGTCTCAATTACCTGTTCCTTTGCAAAGATCAGCCGTTCTCTAACTGTCAGGGCATTTGATTCAACATCTACGCTGTTTGCATTACGGATGAAATCGTCCACATAGTTCTCCATGTGCATTTTTTCAATGATTGTACCGCCGATTACTGCAATCACCAAGCCAACTACCACATAGACGATTGCGATATTTGCCCCGAAAATGCTCATCAACAGTAACAAACTTCCCAGATCAACCATTGGAGATGAAATCAGGAAAGAAAAAGTTACGCCTAAAGGAATTCCAGCGCTGGTAAAACCGATAAACAGCGGAATAGAGGAGCAGGAACAGAACGGCGTTACCGTCCCCAGCAGAGCAGCGATGATATTTGCCAAGATACCATGAAAACGTCCCAGTATCCGTTTGCTCCGTTCAGGCGGGAAATAGCTCTGAATATATGAGATTACAAAAATCAAGACACAGAGCAGGACGGTAATTTTAACCACATCGTAAAGAAAAAACTGGATGCTTCCACCCAAACGTGATGTTGTGTCTAACCCCAAAGCGGATAAACCATTTCCAATTACCGTATTCAGCCACTTCATTCCAAGCACCTGATCTTGAATGAAAAGCCACGTTGATCGTAAAATCTCCATAAGGTATGTCTCCTTTCAAATTGATAAATTCAAAACTATCGAAGTGTTGCCTAAAAGATAAGCCATCTTTTACAGATGGCTTATTTTACCTACAGCAACTTCCGTTTTGCTCATCATGAGGAACTAAAGAAAATTGTTGCTCAAGCAATTTTTTAGCACGCTCTGCGCCTTCGGGATTGATGGAGTAATGAACCCATTTCCCATATTTACGCCCTTGTACGATCTCGGCATCACACAATATTTTCATGTGATGGGAAAGTGTTGATTGTGTAATATGCAAATCATCAAGCAATTTGCAGGCGCATTTTTCCCCTGTGCGGAGCAATGCTAAAATCTGTAAACGGTTTTCGTCACAAAATGCTTTGAACACCTTTATGGTCTCTGTGTATGCAGACGCCACGAATCTCACCTCACATTCGCTGTTTTGAACTTACACTCTCATTATATTCATAAATTCGAAAATGTCAATATGAATTTTTCGAAAAACGGAAAGCTGAACAAGCTGCTTTTCAAGCGGACGTATTTGACACACAAAATAATACCCCATCCCTGTAAAGGGATGGGGTATCACAGCGCTTTATTCTGTTATTTACGGGATTTCCCCGACAAAGTTGTAAACAATCTTGACTTCCTGCACCTTCTGCCCGTCCATCTTCCTGACCTCGCCAATTAGAATCTTACTGATGAGCTGGTGCATCACTGTCTCGTCCAGCTCCGTGATCGTGGCATACGTTCCTTCAACTCCTTCATAACGACCACCTGTATTCAGTTTGTACGAATCAAGAGGATCGTGTCCCTGTCCGTGTGTCATCCAAGGCAACTTAAATCGTCACCATGAATTATGGAACATTCCCTCCGCAAGCACCACACACTCCAAGCCGCGCCGGACAGGAACGGATGCTGGCTACAGTCGAGCGTCTTTGTTCGCACAGCCTGCGCTGTTTTGGAAACTTCTCCTTCGTTTGACGCTCAACCGACATTGCTTTCTTTTATAGCACACCAACGTAACTTCGGTTCGCGGCAAACGCATGGCGAAAAGCACCGGAATCCTGCGCGCGGCCAAAGGAACTTTTGGTTACTTTTCCTTCCGTGGAAAAGTAACATAATTAGCATATCGCTTATATCATCCTAACGGATGCACACAACATGTCTTGTGCACGTCTAAAGGAACTTTTGGTTACTTTTTCTTCCGTGGAAAAGTAACATAACTATATATGCTTGCGGAAAAACTCCAAAAACCCCTCCGCCGCAGGCGATAATTTATGCTCCTTACTCCAATACAACGTCTGATCAAAATGCAGCTTCTCATCAACAAGCTGCTGTCGCACCATCTCCTGCGGCACAGCATCACCCTCCAACGCCGCAACAACCGCAACTCCCAGTCCGCTTGTCGCAAAGGTAAGCGCACTCTCCGCCGTAGTGGCAATAAAGGCAACATTAGGCTTAACAGCATAATCCTTAAACACATTGCGCAAAAGCGCATAGCTGCCATAATTACAGCACAAGGGCACACCTGCTAAATCCTCCGGCGAAAGCATACTTTTATTTGCCCACGGAACCGCAAATCCGGCATTATAGAAAGCATAAAAATTCTCCCGCTGCACCTTGATAGTAGCAAAATTATGCGCTGCAGGCAGCGGCGCATTGGCAAAGGCAAAATCAATGCTGCCTGCCTCCAGCTGCTGCTGCTGCTGCTCTACCGTAGCATCGTGAAACTGATAACTGATACCGGGATTTTCCTTGGCAAAGGGAATAAGATAGCTGCGCAGGAAGTAGTCGGTGCGCACATGTGACACGCTGAAGCGCAGCGTACCTGCGGCACGCCTGCCGAAGGCCTGCATACGCAGACTGATATCATCTTCCGTATTGCACAGCTGACGCGCCTGCTGCAAAAAGGTTTCGCCTGCTTCCGTCAGTTCAATGTGGCGCTTACCGCGCTGCATTTTGAAAAGCTGCACGCCGTAGTTTCTTTCGATAGCCTTCATCTGCGCGCTGAGCGCCGGCTGTACGATGCCCAGACGTTTCGCTGCGGCGCTGAGATTACCTGTTTCGGCAACAGTGATAAAGTTTCTGTAAAAAGCAAAATCCATAGCAGTATCTCCTTAAAATATCAAAGAATATGATTATAATAATCAAAATAAAGTCTTTTACTTAATTATAGAACGGGAGTAGAATTAAGTAAACGCAAAAATAGAAGGAAAACTTCTATTGAACTCGGAGAGGAAGCTGTTATTTATGAAAAAACACCGTTCGTTGAATGTTATCTCAGGTCCCTTACTTTTTCTTGTCGTCCTGCTTGTATTGGCGCCTATAATTGAATTTAAGCAGGCGGCCGCTATTGCCACGATTTTCTGGATGGGCCTTTGGTGGGTGCTGCGTCCGGTAAATATCGCCGTAACCTCGCTGCTGCCGATTCCGCTGAACGCTATCTTCGGCATGGTGCCGATGGAGTGGATTATCAGCAAATACTTTTCGGAAATCGTCGTGCTGCTGGTCGGCAGTGATCTTATCAGCCTGGTGTGGGAAAAAACACATCTTGATAAGCGTCTGGCGATTAAAAGCCTTTGCGGATTGGGAACATCGATGCGCGAGCAGATTTGCGTCTGGCTGGTGGCTTCAACGTTGCTGTCTATCTTTCTGCCAAACGTCGTCGTTGTTATGATTCTTTTGCCGGTAGCTGTAAGCATGTTGCGCTTTTTGGGACAGCAGCAGATTACCGATAATCCCGTAGCAACACCGATTCTGTTGGCTATCGTCTGGGGCGCAGGCTTCGGCGGCTTCGGCTCACCCTTAGGCAGCAGCTCCAACCTGGTAGCAATCAGCTATCTGGAAAAGCTTACGGGACATGAATTCATGTATGTGGATTGGCTTATCCGCTTTCTGCCGCTGCTGTTCATCATCATGTTGCTGATTATGGCTTATCTGCTGCATCTGCCGCTGCCTGTTAAACGTCTTGACGGCGGCAAGGAATATTTCCGTGCTGCCTATGATAAGCTCGGGCCGATGAGCCGCGGTGAAAAGTTAGGATTGTGGCTTTTTATTCTCGCAACAGGTTTGGCCTTCGTCCGTCCGCTTTACGTGCAGTATTTGCCGCTGATGAAGCCTGCGTATGTTTTCTTCACCTTCGGTATGCTCACCTTTATGTTGCGCAACGAAACAGGTCAGCTGCTTCTGACCTGGCGTGAGGCTGAAAAGGGCATCATGTGGGGGATGATTTTCCTTTTTTCCGGCGGTCTGGCGTTGGGACAGCTGATTACGAAAACCGGTGCGGCAACGCAGATTGCTAAGGTAATTACGCTGCTGCCGTTAAGCGGAGGTTGGGAAACGATGTTCAGCCTGACGCTGTTTGCCACATTCCTGACGGAAATAAGCAGTAATACTGCGGCGGCTTCTATCTCAATTCCGGTAGTACAAAGCATTTCGCAGCAGCTGGGGTTGAACCCCATTCCTTATATCCTGACCTCGATTGTTGCCGTTAACTGTGCTTTTATTCTGCCGGTCAGCACACGTGCCGTAGGTGTAACCTACGGTTTGAACCCTGATGATTTACTGAAAAACGGCCTCAAGCTTTCAATAATCTGCATGCTGCTCGTAAGTGCGCTTGGCTGTATCTGCATGCATTGCTGGAGTCTTTTCAATCATCTTTAGAGTAGCCTTCTTTGTTTACTCCCTTGTCATTGTTGGGATGGCGGCGGAGTATTTTTGTAGAGAATTGTGAAGAAGTACGCTTGAAAATGATGCAAAACAGCGGAAAAAAGAGGAAAATAGATTTTTTTTGTAAAATCGCTGATTTTAGTGCATTTTTTGCTATACAAACACGGTTTTTTGTAGTAAAATCATATCACAAGAATTTTGGCGGAACGGAAGGTTCCACACATATGCTCAAGAAAGGTTGTGTTATTAAGGTAATGAACGAGCAATCCATGAATAGAAGTTTAAAGAACAGACACTTACAGATGATTTCTTTAGGTGGCATTATCGGCAGCTGTTATTTTTTAGGTGCCGGATATGCGATTGAGCAGGCCGGACCTGCTATTATTCTTTCTTATCTTTTTGGCGGTGCAATCGTCTTATGCGTTATGCTGTGCCTGGCGGAGCTGGCTGTAGCTAAGCCTATTTCCGGTTCCTTTGTTACCTACGCACGTGAGAATATATCCTCAACCTGGGCTTGTGGCGTTGGCTGGGCCTATTGGCTGAACTGGATGGCTTACGTGCCGTCTGAAATGATTGCTGCGGGTATCATTATGAATAATTTTGTACCTGCCGTCAGTCAACTGTGGTGGGCAATTCTTTTTGGCCTGCTAGTGACTGTAATTAACCTTTTTCATGTTGATAATTTCGGTGAAAGCGAATTTTGGCTTTCCATTATCAAAATTGCTGCCCTTGTGGGTTTCTGCGGCGTTGCCGGTTTAATAGTCTGCGGTCTTGTTGGTGACCAGGGATATTTAGGCGCTAAGGTGCTGCTGGGCCAAGGCGGCTTTGCTCCTCAGGGATATTGGCCGATTGTGCTGACAATGGTTATTATTCTGGTTAACTTCCAAGGTACCGAAATCATCGGTCTGGCTGCGGGCGAATGCAAGGATCCTGCTAAAAGCATTCCTATTGCGGTTCGTAATGTTTCCTGGCGTGTCATTGCTTTATATATCATTCCTATTACATTATTGCTGTCCATTATGCCGTGGGATAAGGCCAGCCTGAAGGAGAGCGTGTTTGCCGCTGCTTTGGCGGAATACGGCTTTGAAGGCTTAGCTTCTGCGATTGCCTTTGTAGTGCTGGTTGCAGGTGTTTCCTGCGCTAACTCCGGACTGTATGGCGGTGCTCGTGCGCTGCATGCACTGGCTCGTATGGATAAGAAAACCCAATCAACGTATGGATATGGCTCCGGCGTTTTTGGGCAAGCTCAATAAAAACGGTATGCCGCAGAATTCCATTATCGTTTCTGTATGTGCCTGCTGGGCAGTTATCGTTTTCTACACCTTTAATCCCGATTCTACACTGTATACTTATTTGCTGGCAGTATCCGGCTTTACCGGAGCGATGGCTTGGATTTCCATTTGTTGGAGCCAATATAAATTCCGCCGCCGTCTGATTGCCGAAGGCAAGGAGGATACTCTGAAGTATAAAACACCGTTCTTCCCGTATGCTCTTGCCGCAGCCGTTCGCGCCGATGAGGGTCGTGATTTTGCCCTCGCGGAGCGTCAGGTCCAGACTACGGATGACCTCGTGCC
>OGYE01001170.1_pt1 | contig 17183 bp, 24 predicted proteins | sample 1576471 | NCBI WGS metagenome assembly OGYE01 (sample SAMEA3541532, study PRJEB24748) | human gut metagenome | biome: human gut; feature: human-associated habitat; material: faeces | place: China | collected 2012
TATCCTTATAAAAGACCCAAATGGCAAGAAAGTGTTCGGTGTGGAAGACGGGCAGATGTATTTGGATGGCAGTATTGTAGCTACTGGCAGTTTGTCTATAGACTCTATTGCGGTCGGCGACTACACAAACTATGTCAACCTCAGTGAAGAAACTGCTGATGTGTACGGGTTCAAATCCGCCGCCGAGTATGCCGCTGAAGCAGCTCACAAGCCGTATATAAATGAGCGTTGGCTTACCCCTATCTCCTACCCTACCGCTTCGCCATATTTCACTTACATCAGCAAATTATATCCGTGTAAGATTGGCGACTCGTTCAGAATTACAGGTAACGTGTATAGCCGAGCGTATCACAATAATTCGTTGGATGTTAAGATTGCTCTTGTTGTTACCGTGCGTAACGCCCAGGGCGTAGAGAGCAAGAAAAACATGTATTCTGATAAAGTGCCGCTTTCAAGCGGTGGCTATACAACGCTCAATAGCACAGTTACTATTGACACTAAAAGCCTTGAAAGCACTGCACTTACTCCGGTTAATTTCTCTATTGCTATAGCTACATTTGTCAAAGACACCTCTACTAAGACTAATGTTACTGCGGGCTGGTATGCGGTTAATAACCTCGAAGTTCGTAGAGCTTCCGCGGGTGAAATAACTGCGGGGTTGCTTAAATCAAAAGACGGCGAGACTTATATTAACCTTGATACCGGTGACGCGCAGCTCACGGGTACAGTTAGGGTTAAGGGTGCTAACTATGATGTGTGGCTGAAGAGCGAGACAACAGATGGTGAAACTGAGGCTGGTCTTTATTTAATCAAGACAGATGGTTCAGATACTAATGGCAGAGTTGTCCTTTACGAAGACAGCTCAGGGCATACCTGCGTCGCTGTAGCTTCGGCGATATTAACGCTCGGTGCAACTGATTATGTTAGCGTTGAAGCAGTTAATGGTATCGTCATGAACTCACCTACTGGAATTATATCTATAACTGCGGGTAATTATATAGAGCTTAATGGCACAAACGGGGTCAAATGTAAAGAAATAACCGGAACTCTTAATTTTAATACTCTTCATCTTATAGCTAACTCAAACTATGTTAAAAGAGATAGGGCTTATGCTTCGCGTTTTGGCGACACAATTATAATTTTCGCAAGATTTGTCACAACTGTAGCTTTGTCAGCTAATGTAGATTATCGAATTGCCGCGTGGACACCAGCTCAAACCAGCTACAGCGATAAAAGAACTAATACATTAAGGACAATTACTACAGCGGGTGTGGTGAGAAATGGTACTGCGGGAGCCTCGGGTGGGTGTACTGTGTTTATGTACGGAACACAAGCTGGTGATGATGCTGGTAATTTATATGTTCGCCCCCATATAGCTCTTGCCGCCAACTCAGGAATCGAGTTCACATTGGTATATAACGGTCAGGCTACATGGTTTTAACCAAAATATGAATAAAAGGAGTTTATGTAAATGACAATAGAAAACGCCCACAGAGCCCGTGCGGCTCTTAATAAAATAAGTCATAGTGCCATGCCCGCCAAAACGGCATACAAAATCTCAAAGCTGTCTAACTTTCTGAAGGACGACGCGAATTTTTACACAGAGCGTCTCTCTCAGATAATTGAACAGTACGGAGAAAAAGACGAAAATGGCGAACCCGTCATAAGTGGTAACGGCTACAAAATCCAAGAAGATAAGACGGATGAGTGTGCCGCTGCTATTAAAGAGCTTAGTGGGATAGAGGCTACTACGCCCGACACAAAGATTTATTTGTCGGAGCTTGATAACGTTGAGCTCTCCCCCGACGACATAGCCGCGATCTATGACTTTATTGAAGAGGATTGATGCTATTTGCGTGAAATCTACATAAACGCCGAACACCCAAACACGCAAGAAGTGGTGTGGGGTTACGACGGCGAAAACAATAGTGCAAACCTAAATATAAAACTCCCCGACTTCATGGTCGGGGAGAAATTCAATTATACGGTTCATTTTAAAGACGCCTTCAATAAGGAATCGTCTATTAACGCAACAGCAACCGACGGCGTGTGTATTGTACCGCTCACTAAAAGTTTAGCTGTTGGCGGGCGGTTGAAAGTACAGGTCGTCGGAGTCAGCTCAAAGACGGCAATGGTGAATGTATATAAAGTAAGGGTTCCTAAATTGGCAGAGAAAATCAGACTGACAGCTGGTAGGACTCCGATAGCTACTATTAGCAAAACCGATTCAAAAGTTCTGTCTATTGATGAATTTGAAGGCTATGATATATGGACGCTCAAATTCAAGATTAATGATGGAGCATATGGTATAGAAGCCAAATATGGTGTGGAGTGGGTTGCAACAGATAGCATCCTCCTCGCCGCAAACGAACAAGTAGTCAAGACATCTGTTTTGACCTTAATAATTAAAAACAAGGATGGTGACTTAATCTGAGAGAAGTATATATAGATTTACAGCGTCCTGTTAAAGTAAACATAGGATATATTGGCGAGCATAAAGCCACCAAGCTTATAATCGCTTTATCGCCTGACCTCAAAGACGCAACCTCTTACAAGATAGAGTTTAGTACCTGCGGAAAGGTAATCGCGTCGAACACAGTAACTGCAAGTAACGGCGTAATTAACTATGCCATTCCGCAGGACATCACGCTAATGTCTATAATAGAATCTGTTATGGGTATTCAAATTATAGGTAACAACGGTGAGAACATTATCAAATCTCCGATAGTAGAGGCTTATATTGGAAGCAGCTTACAAGACTCGACTAAAGTAGCTTCTGACACCCCTACAGACATCTCGACAAAAGTTGAACAGCTGATGGCGGCTAAACACAGCCACAGCAATAAGGCTGTCTTGGATAAGTTCGCCGAGTCAAAAGACGGCAAGCCGACTTATGACGGTGAGGTTTTAGGTGGTGGCGGAGCGTCAACCGCTGAAGACGTCAGCTATACCAACACGCAATTGCCGAATGCCAAAAATGTTAAGGCAGCACTCGACGAGCTTGTTCCCAAATCTCACAGCCACGCCAACAAAGACACACTTGACCTGCTTTCCGCCGCCGACGGCAAGCTAAAGTACAACGGCTCCGATGTTGGACTCAAAGGTGCGGACGGCAAAGACGGCAAGACTCCGGTCAAAGGCGCTGACTACTGGACAGAATCAGACAAGGCGGAAATAGTAGCGGACACCCTCGCCGCTCTGCCGACATGGACAGGAGGTAGTTACTAATGGCGTTTGATAAAATAGTTGATTCCATCCAACTTGATGCAGCCATAACTTATACAGCTGATCGCATTCGTGTTAAAACAGGCGATACTAATCAGATAGCATGGGATTCCGCTAAAGGCTTTGGTGATGCGGTTGACGCGATAAGCTCAGGCGGCTCTTCTGCGCCACAGTCTGATCCGCGCGAAGTTTATCAGGGTACTCGCCCAGCCGAGTGGCTTAGACTGCCTGATTATGACAAGGTTGCAAACCGGACAATGTATTGTCTTGTTAAGTTGTTTCCAAATGGCACTAATAAAGTATCATTCGGGGTTAGGTGCGACGGCACTTGTACAATGTACGCCGGAAAAGTTATCAACGGTGAATTTGTGGCATTTGAAAATGACGAGCCGGTGACAGTGACAGGCACTGGCGCAAGCGGAGACCACATTGTGACTCGTGTTTTTAATTATGACGACTACACCGATACGATGAGCGACGGCACGAAGCAGCTGGTTATCAAGTTGGAAACGACAGGTTGGTGGTATCGTATCTGGTCAAATACAACAAAGGGAAGCTATTATATAAATGATGGTGTAGTGGATATGATTCTGCGCAAAGACGACGACCCGGCAAACACATTTGTAACACCGGGAAACTTAACGGGATGTCGGTATTTTTACAACTTTGGCAACAAGATCCCAGACTGCTTGAAGGCAGTTGAATATGTTAAAACACAGTCGGGAATTTGTGAGCCAAACACAAGGCTCTACTTAACTGAACTCAAGAGCTTTTTGGGAACGGTTAAATTGAAAAGTTGGTGGGAAACTTTCCGCCAATGCACGAATCTCCGAGAGTTAATCTGTGATATCAGTGATACGACAGGTTGGACTAATCCATTTTACGCAACTATGGCTTGTTACTCTCTCCGCAAGCTTCTTTTTACGGGTGGGGAGAGCTTGACGAGCTTTCCGGGCGACATCAACCTAACGGCAACGGCGCTGGAAGCTGATGCGGTGCTTGCGTTTTTTAATACCTTGCCGGATATATCCACATCTGAAACGGCGCGGACAATCACGCTCAAAAGCACACCCGCTGTGGCGGCAGAAATCCCTGAAACCACGCTTGCGGTGGCGACAAATAAAGGATGGACGGTGGTAACAGCATGACAATTAACGGTAACATACTTACGGCAGATAATGGTAAGGTACTGAAAAAAGGCGATGTTATCGCTGTAACCGTCCACCTCGGGGTCAACGACAACGCAAGCAACTGGACGGAAATTGACAAATCTGACGAGGAAATATCCGATTCCGAAGCACTGGAAATAATCACAGGAGGTGCAACATGACGCGAGCAGAAGCAAAGGCTTATCGCAACAAGATAGACGGAGTTTTGACGAAGGTCACTACGGACGCAGAAGCTTTGGAGTATGCAGAGCTTTATCCGCTTTGGAGCGGGTATGTCGATTATACCGTCGGCAGTATAGTCCGCAGACCGAGCGGGCTGTACAAGTGCTATAACGCTATATCGGCAAATCCGACATGGTTGCCGGAAAATGTCGCCGCCCACTGGGAGCCCATCACGGTCGGCGAGGACGGCACGATAAACAATCCCATCACGGCGGCGGTCGGCATGCGCTATTACAAGGGCTTATATTATGCTGACGCCGGCAAAATATACAAGTGCATACGCGACGACAGCAACGGTCAAGGTACCATACTGCACTATGTACCATCTCAACTCGTCGGAATTTATTTTGAGGAGGCAGAAGTATGAATATCTGCATATCAATCGGTCACGGAAAATCAGCCAAAGGCGGCTATGACAGTGGAGCGTGCGGCGGCAACTATCAGGAGTTTAAAATCGGTCGAGAAATCGGCAAATACATAGGTGAGATTTTCAAAGGCTACGCCTGCAATGCCGATGTCATAAACTATGACGCGACACTGTATCTGACGGACAGGATAGCACACGTCAACAAACACGGCTATGACCTGGCAATCGAAATCCACCTTAACGCCTCGGGCGGCACAGGCTCGGAGGTTTATTACAAGCACAAGAGCGCAACGGGCAAAAAGCTCGCGGCGGCAATCAGCAAGAGCATAGCTAACACCTTTAGCATCCGCGACCGTGGTGCAAAGGTCAAAATCAATTCGTCAAACGGCACGGATTATTTTGGCTTTGTCCGCTCGTGCAAGTGCGAGTCTCTGCTGATAGAGACCGTCTTTATCGACACCGCAAGCGACAGAAAACATGTTGAGACCGCCGCAGGACAGAGACAGTGCGCAGAGGCTATCGTATCTGCCATTGCCAATTTTTACGGCATAAAGAAAAAGTCCGCTCCGGCAGTCAAGCCGAGCGAGGACAAGCCTACAACGGCAACCGTCAGAGTGGGCGATATCGTCAAGATAAAAGGCAGCAGGTACGCCACCGGGCAGAAGATTCCGGTGTGGGTCAAGCTTAAAAAGCACACGGTCAAATCAGTCAACGGCGAAAAGGCACTGCTCAAGGAGATAAACAGCTGGGTCTATACCGCCGACCTTACTGTTTTGCAGTCGTCTGCAAAGACCGTCTCGGTCGGCAGCAAGGTCAAAATAAAGCCCGGTGCGACCTACGGCGGACTCACGGCGGCACGAGGCTCGATAGTCCCCACCGCTCAGCTGACAAGGACTCACACCGTCGGCAAAATTCAGAAAAACGGCGGAGTCCAGGAAGCTCGTCTGACCGATATAGCGAGCTGGGTTGCCGTCAAATATTTGGAGGTAGTCGGATGACCGTGAGAGAAATCGCCGCGATATGCGGAATACCGTCTGCGGTGACCGTCGCCATTGTCGGCTTTTTTGTGTGGCTTTTGGAGCGGAGCATCGTAAAGCGCGAAACCGCCCGAGCGGCAGAAGAGGCAAGGCGCGAAAAAGCCCGCGAAAAAGAAGAAGCGAAGCTCGGAGCAGAGCGCGTAAAACAGGAAAACTCGCGAAAAGTTTTTGAGAAGAACTTGCTTGCAAGTACAAACGCCGCGCTTGCCGTAAGCGAAGCAACCGCCCGCGCAGTCCAGCGCATACCGGACGCGCATTGTAACGGCGATATGAGCGATGCGCTCGAATACGCCGCGAAAATCAAGCACGAGCAGCGGGATTTTCTCGCTGCGCAGGGCATAGATAACATATTTTAGGAGGCTATCAAAATGGCAAAAATCAAAGACATCCTTGCAAACATCGGCAACGTCAAGGTCGGCACATGGGTGCGCGGCATCTTGCTGATTATCTCGCTCGTCAACATGGCGCTTTCGGCGGCTGGCAAAGCTCCGATACCGACGGACTACAACGAGCTGTACACAATAGTCAGCGTCGTCTTCTCGGTGCTCGTCGGCATATCGGCTTATTGGAAAAATAACAGCTTTACAGAGGCGGCACAGACTGCCGATAAGTTCCTGCACGAGCAGGGCACCGCGATTGAAGACCCGGGCACGGACGAGGAGGCAGAGTGATGATAACAGCGATTCTTTTTAATCTGCTTAATATGCTCGGGCTTTACGGCGCGGGTATCATTGTGCTCGTGCTCAAGCTTTTCGGCATGATTTAACTTTCGTGCGTTTTTCGTGCGTTTTTCGTGCGTTTTAAAACCACTTGCTTATAACTTGCAACTAACTTAGGACTAAAAAATGACCGGGCAGGGGAGAAATCCCTTGCCCGGCTTTTTTTGTTTTTGGATTAGTCGACAAGCGCGAGCTCGTCGTAGTAGTACTGTTTGTCGTCGATTGTGACTTCCGGCTCGCCGTTGATGGCTGCGTCGTTGCTGTACTCGCCCGCGAAAGCGATGGCTTCGTCAAGTGTAAAGCTGCGGTTGGTGATGATCTCGTAGACGGTTTCGTTGGTGTTGGTGTTGGTGTTGATGATTTTCATTTTCTTTTATCCTTTCTTTCAGAGCTTTCTGCTCTTTCATTGTCTTAATTATAACATAATGCTAGCATTATGTCAACACTTTTTTTAAAAGTTACTAAAATTTTTTTTAAAATAAACAGCCCCGCAGCAAGGCGGAGCCGTTGTGTGTTATTGCTCGTTCAAAAAATCATCAATCGCTTTTTTAAAAATCTGAGCCTGCGAGATGCCTCGCTCGTCGCACCTTAACTTAAATTTGGCGGCGGTTTCTTTTGGCACTCTGATATTTAATTGTGTATAGACTTTGTTGTTATAGCGATCTCTGACCTGTGCCGATGTGCGGGTTTTGCGCTTGGGTTTTTCTTCCATACTTTCTATCTCCTATTTTCTCAATCTTTTGTGGCGGTAACGAGACCATTTTCGTGAGGTCACGAAAATGGTCTCGAAATCATCACATCAACTTCGACGAATCACTCTGCGTACATCTTGAGGTATTCGCTGGCAATTTCGGATTCCCACTTCTCGACACGCGCAAGTTCAGTTGCGGCATCTCCGCACTCCTCGTATTCGTCGGCATCATAGGTTGCGATTTTCCAGCGGATGTCTTTCAAGTCGGCATCAGCCTTTTTCTGGATATCTTCAAGATCCATTGCACTGATTCCGGTTGTCTCATACCAGTCAATGTCGTTGGTATCAAGATCAGGAGTGTCAACTTCGTTTACGTCGACCGTGCTACCGTCGTAAGACCAGCCGCTGCCATTGATCCATTCGCCTGCGCTTATAACTTCGATGTACCTTCCCATTTTTCATTATCCTTTCTTTTAGAGCTTTCTGCTCTTTCATTGTCTTCATTATACCATAATGCTAGCATTATGTCAACACTTTTTTAAAAGTCGCTCAATTTTTTTTAATTCTTTTGCGAACCGAAGAAAATATCTACAATTTGATTTTATCAGATGCCGCCAACGTGTCAAGGTAATAAAACGGACGGTAAAACGGCATTTTGCCGACGCTGGCAAAATGGTATAAAAATAGCAGCTCGCGCGGAGCTGCCGAAATAGGGTATAGAGCCGGAGACCTATAAAATAAGACCTAGACTCTTTGTTTGTATTATAGCACAATTCTTTATAATTGCAAGATAAAATAGCGGACAGGTCAACGCCTATCCGCTATTTTACACGATATTCCGAAAAGTGAACCGACAAAAAATAAGATGGTGTTCGACTTTTCAAAGATTGGTGGAGACGAAGAGGATCGAACTCTCGACCTTACGGATGCGAACCGTACGCTCTCCCAGCTGAGCTACGCCCCCATTTGTTTGCTATGTGATTATAAGATTTTTTTTGCGGTTTGTCAAGTGTTCGGAGGCGGTTTGGAAAAATTTTTCTTCGCCGCCCCGATTTTTATGCCATCGGCTTGCAGACATCGACCCAGCTTTCGGGCTTGGAGTATTCCTCGAGCTCGGCAGGAGTCAGCTCTATCATGCTGTTGCTGCTGCCGCAGGCGGGGTATACCGTATTGAATCTCTTGAGTGACTTGTCGAGATATATCTTCACGCCGTCGTTCACGGCAAACGGGCACACTCCGCCGACCGCGTGGCCGATAAGCTGCGCCGCCTCTTCGTGCGAGAGCATCTTTGCCTTCTTGCCGAAGCGCGATTTGTATTTTGCGTTGTCTATCTTCGTGTCGCCCGCCGCGACGATGATTATCGGCTCGCCGTCGAGCGAAAATGATATAGTCTTTGCTATCCTGCCCTCTTCGCAGCCGAGAGCTTTTGCCGCGAGGGCAACGGTCGCGCTCGACTCGTCTATCTCCATCACTCGGTCCTCGATTCCGAGCTGTCTGAAATATTCTCTGACTCTTTCTATTGACATTGGGTTTCCTCCAAATGCAAAAGCCGCAGGATCAACCGTGCGGCTCTTGATTTTTTGTTATTTGCGGCTCTTCTTACTCTTAACTCCGTCGGTAACGCTCTCCTCCGGCGCGCTGAACGCCGCGAGCCTGATTATCAGGATGATGAGTATCGCCGCGAGAGCTGAGCAGGCGTAGACAATCCACATGTTCGTGACGTTCGAGATGAACTTGCCGATAAATGGCACGCAGTGCGTGGCGAGCGCGACTATTGAAGCACCCTCGGGCACGGACGAGCCGAACGCAAATTCGTATTTGCCGCCGAGCTTGTACAGCGCAACTTCGTCCGCGGATGCGGCGGATGCCCTGCGTGTGAGGCACAGCGAGCCGCTCTTTATATTCGAGCCTGCGACATTTTCGCTGCACACGGCGAGTCCGCGGTCGAGCAGGAATTTGTCGGGGTGCGCCGCTGCAACGCAGAGAAGCGCGGTGACGAGCGACACAACGGCTATTATGACGATGAGAACGGTCGTGAATATCCTCGCGCCCTTGAATTTGTCTTTCTGCGGCTTGAATCCGTTCTGGAGCATCGTACCCGAATAGTCCGAGGTGCGCTCGAAGTCGAACTTCGGCTCGACCTTGGAAGCTGTCTCCTCGGAGAGGGTCTTGCGCGGTCTGCTCTTGTCTATCGGCGCGCCGAAATATCCGTGGGGATCGGGTTCGCCGTATTCATTCTTCTGCTTTTCAACAGGCACTTCTTTAACTTCGGGCTCTGACTCTTCGACAGAAACCTCTTCCTCGCCGGAATAAGTCTCTTCAAAGTCGTCCTCTACCGGTTCGAGCTCGTTTGCGGAGATAACCGAGTTGTCTATCACGCTGTCATAGCTGCGCTCTTCAACACGTCTCGCTTCCTCAGCCGCTTTTGCTTCGGCTGCTGCTCTTGCTTCAGCTGCTGCTCTTGCTTCAGCTGCTGCCTTTGCTTCGGCTGCTGCGCGGGCTTCCTCGGCTTTTCGTGCTTCTTCGGCGGCTTTTATCTCTGCCGCCGCCTTTTCCGCCGCCGCGTTCAGCTCATCCTGCTTGGCCTTTTCCATGCGCGCCTCAAATTCGGCGTTGAGCTGTTCGATGGTCTTTGGCATGAATTTATCCATTTTCTCTTCACCTTCCGACTTAAAACAAAAATCTCCTATATAAGTCTATTATAAAGTATAATATTTGAAGCACACAAAGTCAACAAAAAAGCCCGAATGTCGCAGAACATGTGCGCATTTGCTCAAAAAAGGCTGGAAAAAATCGGGCGCATAAAGTATAATCAAGGCGGAAAAACACAAAAAGGAGAAGTATCATGGGAATGAAAGAAAGAATGTTCACGGGCGAGCTGTATTATCCCAACGAGGAGTCGATATTTGACGAGCAGCTCAAAAAGCTCGATTTGCTTTACGAGTTCAATTCAACGCGCCCCACGGAGCAGAAGAAAAGGCAGGAATTAATGAAAGAGATGTTTGCCGAAATAGGCGAGAACTGCTATCTCGAGCCGCCGTTTCACGCGAATTGGGGCGGGGCGCATATGCATCTGGGCGACAGTGTATACGCTAATTTCAATTTCACCGCCGTGGACGACTCGCATATCTATATCGGCTCTTATACGATGATAGGACCCAACGTGACCGTTGCCACAGCGGGGCATCCTATCCTGCCCGAGCTGCGCGAAAAGGCGTATCAGTTCAATATGCCCGTGCATATCGGCAGAAACTGCTGGATAGGTGCGGGAGCTGTGATAATGCCCGGAGTGACGATAGGGGACAACAGCGTTATCGGCGCGGGCAGCGTCGTGACGAAAGACATTCCGGCGAACGTCGTCGCCTACGGGAATCCCTGCCGCGTCGCGAGGGAGATAAGCGAGCACGACCGCGAGTTTTATTATAAAGACAGACGAATCACAAAAGAGATTTTTGACGAGATAAAGAATATATAAATCAAACCCACCAAAGCAAACCCGCCGCAGATATAAGTCCGAGACGGGTTTTATTGTGTGAATATTATTAGGGGAGACTCATAGAAAAATGAGTCTCTCCTTTTTAATTTAATCCGAAATATTATTAAAAGTTCTCGTGAAAGTAATCAATCGCGCCAGAATCCAAAATTCGAGCGTACATGTTGAAACGACATTTATTTCCTATTTCACCATATTCATTTACCGGGAAATAATATCCGGACAGTTCTACAATATAACAACCGTCTTTATCGCGATGTTCTACTTTTTCAGTTCCATAGTTAATTCTGACAGATGTTGTGCTGCTGTGGTCGCAGCAAGCGTTTACGGTTCGTTGCTTGGCAATTTCTATGGCTTTGCTTTCTGTTATCTTTGAACCGGATGACGAGCCGCCGGAGTTGCTTTTGGAACAACCGGCAACACAGCCGATGCAAATTAATAGGCAGGCGAATACTAATAATAAAGATGTGAACCTTTTCAAAATAATCTCTCCTTCTCTTTACTGATTACCATTAGATTTTTCAAAAGTAATCGTTTTTTCTTGCACATGGATTTTTAGTCCTCTGGATTCGGCGAATTTTGCCATAGCGGATCTATGAGTTAAATACGATATATCCTTTGGCATTGCCCGACCTGTTAGCCTTTTGTATTGCTTTTCAGATAGGGAAAAATCGGTTGAAGATTCCAACATTTCCGCAATTTTGGAAAAGTCAATTGACGGCATTTTTACCCTCCTTTCAAGAACATAATACTCAAAAATTGAGTAAATGTCAATACAATATTTTTGAGTGTTTTATGATGTATACATTAATAATAAATAATATGAGGGGCGGAATGCATGGAATATCGAGAAAGAATCAAAAATGTCCGTGAGGATCATGACCTAACGCAGGCGCAAGTCGGAAAGTTATTGGATAAGTCTCAGCAGGGATATAATCATATTGAAATGGGACGAGCCGAATTAAAAATTGATGATTTGATTCGGCTGTGTAGGTTTTACGATTTGTCCGCCGACTATTTAATTGGATTGACAGACAAGCCGCTTTCTTATAAAACTTGGGAACGTGAATAGTATAAAGAGGGCAATTCTCATCCTAGGCTCATGAATCGAAATGCGAAATAGCAAGCCGGATTGAAACTTGATTTTATGATAGCAATTAAATAAATAGGGAGAATCCATATTGGATTCTCCCTATTGCTTATTGTGCTTATATTATTTGTATTTCGGTCTCGCGACATACGAGGTGTGGAGCACTTCGTGCGCCTTGTGGCTGCCGGGCTCACCGAGGAACTCGGCATAGAGACGCTTGACAGCCTCGCTCTCATGCGACTTGCGCAGGGGCATATCCTTGTCCGCCTCGTAGAGAGCGGCGGCTCTGCGCGCTCTGAGGTCGACGAAGTTGCGCACGACAGCGTGCTGGATCGGCTGACCGCCGCCGTTGACGCAGCCGCCGGGGCAGCCCATGATCTCGATGAAGTGATAGTCGGCAGTGCCGTTCTTGACCTTCTCCATAATCGTGTTGGCGTTTGCAAGTCCGCTGACTACGCAGACCTTGACTTCCATGCCGTTGACGGTGTAGGAAGCTTCCTTTATTCCGTCGGTGCCGCGAACCTCGGTGAAGTCGAGGCTCTTGAGCTCCTCGCCGGAGAGCTTCTCAACGGCGGTTCTCAGCGCCGCTTCCATAACGCCGCCGGTTGCGCCGAAGATAACGGCCGCGCCGGTGGAGTCGCCCAGAGGATTGTCGAACTCTTCGTCGGGCAGGTGCTTGAAGTATATTCCCGCGCTCTCGATCATTCTGCCGAGCTCTCTCGTGGTCAGCGAGTAGTCAACATCCGGATAGCCGGACGCCGCCTGATCGTCGCGCTTGGTCTCGAACTTCTTCGCCGTGCAGGGCATGATGCCGACAACGACGATATCCTTCGGGTCGATGCCCATCTTCTCCGCATACCAGGTCTTGATTATCGCGCCCGACATCTGCTGGGGCGATTTGCAGGTCGAGAGGTGATCGAGCATATCGGGATAGTAATGCTCGCAGTATTTTATCCATCCGGGCGAGCAGGAGGTTATCATCGGGAGCATGCCGCCGTTCTGGACTCTGCCGAGGAACTCGTTTGCCTCTTCGACAATCGTGAGGTCTGCGCCGAAGTCGGTGTCAAAGACCTTGTCGAAGCCGAGACGTCTGAGTGCCGCGACCATCTTGCCCTGAACATTGGTGCCGATGTGCATTCCGAAGCACTCGCCGAGGGTGACGCGGATAGAGGGCGCGGTGTGAACAACGACGAACTTCTCGGGATCGTTGATAGCCTCGAGAACCTTTGCGGTGTCGTCCTTCTCATATATAGCGCCGGTCGGGCAGTTGACGATGCACTGACCGCAGGAGACGCACGCCACGGAATCGAGCGGTCTCTCGAACGCCGAGCCGATGTGGGTGTCAAATCCGCGGGCGTTTGCGCCGATAACGGAGATGTGCTGAGCCTGACATGCTGCGACGCAGCGGCGGCAGAGAATGCACTTGCCGTTGTCTCTTATCATATGAATAGCGGAATCGTCGTATTCGTGAACGGGATTTGCGCCGTCGAAGCGACCCTCGTCGTCAACGCCGAACTCCTTGCAGAGCTGCTGGAGCTCGCAGGTTCCGCTGCGGACGCATGAGAGACACTTTCTGTCATGCGTCGAAAGAATGAGCTCAAGGGTCATCTTGCGGCTCTTGCGGACGCGCTCGGTGTTTGTGAATATCTCCATACCCTCGTTAACGGGGTACACGCAGGCGGTCACGAGCGAACGCGCGCCCTTGACCTCGACCATGCAGATGCGGCATGCGCCGATCTCGTTTATCTTCTTGAGGTAGCAGAGGGTCGGGATCTCAATGCCGGCCATACGCGCCGCCTCAAGTATGGATATGCCCTTGGGTACGCTCAGGGGCATATTGTTTATCTTTATGTTTACCATTTCCATGCTGTGTTGACCCTCCTTCCTTAACCTTTGCTGATTGCCTTGGCGCGCTTGCAGTTCTCCATGCAGACGCCGCACTTGATGCACTTCGCCGTGTCGATAGTGTACGACGGCAGCTTGTGACCCTCTGCGACATAGTCGGTCTTGCCGATAGCCGAGACGGGGCAGTTTCTGGCGCAGAGACCGCAGCCGATGCACAGATCCTTGTCGATCTTGAAGCTCAGCAGCGCCTTACATACGCCTGCGGGACACTTCTTGTCGACTATATGCGCTATATACTCATCGCGGAAGAACTTGAGGGTCGCAAGGACGGGGTTGGGAGCCGTCTGACCGAGTCCGCAAAGGGAGTTTTCTTTGATGTAATGGGCGAGCTCTTCGAGCTTGTCCAGATCCTCGAGCGTCGCCTTGCCGGCGATGATCTTTTCGAGTATCTCCTGCATTCTTCTCGTGCCGATACGGCAGGGGGAGCACTTTCCGCAGGACTCATCAACGGTGAAGTCAAGGAAGAACTTGGCTATATCGACCATGCAGTTGCTGTCGTCCATGACGATAAGTCCGCCCGAACCCATCATGCAGCCGATGGCGGTGAGGTTGTCGTAGTCTATCTCGGTGTCCATGAGACTCGCAGGGATACATCCGCCGGAGGGTCCGCCGGTCTGAGCCGCCTTGAACTTTCTGCCGTTGGGGATGCCGCCGCCGATGTCCTCGACAATTTCGCGCAGGGTCGTGCCCATGGGGATCTCAACGAGACCGGTGTGCTTCCAAATGTAAGGCACAGCGTCAATGCGGAACACTTCCACACCCAGATTTGCCAGATGCACCGTGGCAGATGACGTCGACGCCGAGGAAGAGGTCAGAGTCGGCGAGTTTCCCCAGGTATGAGCGCATGCCAGCCACCTGGCATGCAGTACCGGCAAAGAGCGCCGGCCTGCCTTCACGCAGGGCAGCGCGGACGCCCTCGAAGACGCCGCGGCCAACCGCGCTCTGAACGTATTTCGAGCGCATAACGGCGCCGAGCGCCGGCCTGTCCTCCACGAGCACGTGACGAAGCTCGCGGCAACCGTCCGTCCACGCGGCGCCCGCCACAACACCGCCGCGCGAGAGAGCGTCACCGGCGAGTAGACCGAACACGCCGCCCGACGACGATCTATCGAGCAAGCCGACGTCATGAGCCTTCGCCCAGAGGGCGAACTCGCACCCGTCCTCCCCAGGGGCGTTGAGCGCCGGGCATACGGCGTCGCACGCCCGGCAGCCTACGCACCCGGAGGCGTCGACGGTGGGGTGTAGGAAGCCACAATCATCGGGTTCCATGGAGATGCATGACTTGGGGCAGCGGGCAGCGCACGCGCCGCAGCCGCAGCAACGGTCGCCAAGCGAGACGACCCTCGGGGATTTCTCGGAATCATTCATGATGGACCCTATCTAAGGAACGGGAGACGAGAGACGACCGCGATACGTTCGTCCTTCGTTAGGACGGCGAGCCAAAGGGCTATGGCGAAAAGCGCGCTGTAAACGGCGCCCCACTCGAGGAACGCGGGCCATCCGTTGACGGGCAGGACCGCCGTGCCAGCGAGGCAGGTGACGGTGACGGCAGCCCAGGCGAGCAGCACCGGCAGGTTCCGCTTCCAGAAAAAGAGCATGTCGAGACCGACCCGCTTCTGGTAGTACCAGTTCATCCACAGTCCGTTGCCGAGCACGATGCTGACGACATAGGCGATCGCGGGGGCCCACGGCCCCAGCGCCGGGGCGGCCGCGGCGGTGAAGGCAACGTTCCCGACCGCCATCGCAAGGTAGACGAGACTCCTGGCGTGGTGCATGTTCTTGGCCCTCTGGATCTCGATGCCGACGTTCTGACAGAGGGGCACCATGACGGGTAGCGTCATGGCGAGCACGAGCCAGTAGGCCTCGGCGAAGCCCGGGCCCGCCCACCTCGTCACGAAAAACTTCCCGAGAATAGCGAAACCTCCGTACACCCAGCAAAACAGTACCATCTGGTAGCGGCCCACGCGCGTCATAAGGCGAGTGAGCTCGGCGTTGTCGTCCGAGGTGGCGACGATGCGGTTGACCTTCGGAATGAAGACGTTCGACATCGTGGTGGAGAGCGAGTAGAAGACCTGGCGGATGTTCACGGCCACCGCGAACAGAGATACCGCAGTCGCGCCCGAGATGGCCCCCAGCATGATGTTGGGCACGCTCTGATTGACCATCTCGCAGACCTGGTTACCGAAGATCCAGGCACTGAAGGCGGCGATGCCGCGCATGACGCCCCAGTCGGCACCCCTGAGCTCGAAGCGCATGCCCAGCACGACGATGGCGTAGCGCGCGTTGAGGGCGAGCAGGACGAGGTTCACCGCGAGCTGTGCTAGGGCAACGCCCACGGGCCCCATACCGGCGGCCAGCAGGGCCCAGGCGCACAGCGGCGTCGCAAGCGTGGTGACGAGCTGCCTGGTCTGCTGGTAGACGAAGCGCTCGTGCGCCGTGATGTAGGAATTGAACACGACGGTGAACAACGTCGAGGCGACGTTGAGCGTCATGATGGCGAGCAGCTCCCGGGCGAGCGAGACCTGCGCCTCGGTGAACCCGGCCGAGAACACCGCGCCGGCGTTTGCGGAGAAGCCCATGCCGAGGGCGACCGCCGCGGCTGTGACGGCGACGTAAAGCGTGAGGTACATGCCGTTCAGGTGCCGGATGTCGCGCTCGCCGCCGTGCGCCACCGTCTGCGTGTAGAAGCGCACGTAGGCCTCGGAGAAGCCGAAGGACAGGAGCGTCAGCGAGAAGACAAAGGAGTTCGAGCTCTGGAAGACGCCGTAGTCCGCCTGCCCCACGTAGGACAGTAGCATCGGCGTGTAGACGAGGTTGACGAGGTTCTTTGCGAGGATGTTGGCGTAGCCGAGGAGGGCGCCCGCCTTACGCTGGCTAGCCACGGGCGGCCTCCGAGGGAATGCTCAATCCACATCTATCGAGGAATTCAACAACGATCTTCCTCTGAGCTGCCAACCTGTCATACGCCTTTGAATAGTCACTCTCGAGCAGTTCCGAATTACATACGGAAAGAATTGACCGCTCAACGAAAGAAACACCCAGCTCGCTGGCTAGCGTGTCGAATCGGCTGCTCATGTCTGGACCAGTGGACTCACGAGGGCAATAAATCAGCGGCTTCCCGAACAAGATCGAGAAAATTGATCCGTGATATGAATCTGTCGCTACAAGCTTTGCGTGACGGACGGCATAGAGGAACTCTGAAGGCCCGAGGTAAGTGCTGTAAGTGAATCAAATGTTGATATACCGATAGGTGAAACTGCTGCCT
>OGYE01001185.1_pt1 | contig 17101 bp, 8 predicted proteins | sample 1576471 | NCBI WGS metagenome assembly OGYE01 (sample SAMEA3541532, study PRJEB24748) | human gut metagenome | biome: human gut; feature: human-associated habitat; material: faeces | place: China | collected 2012
TAAAAATACAGATCTTTCAATAATAAACTCCCCGAGTAGGGCTCGAACCCACGTCGGCAAAGACTTTCAGCGGCACGGCCGAACTCGGCGGCGCGAAGTATGACATACGCCCCGGCACGGTCAGCATGGAGATGCTCCAGGCCAACGCCTACTACACGTTCAGCCACCGCCGCTTTTCCTTCCCGGCGGCGTTCACGCAGAGCCAGGTGCAGTTGCGCAGCAAGGGGTCGTGGCTGTTGGGGCTTTCGGCCTTCGCGGGGCGCATCGACACAGGGAGCGACGTCGTGCCCGGAGCGTCGAAGTCGCGGCTGTTGGCGATAAACGTGGCCGTTGGCGGGGGCTACGCTTACAACCTCGTGCTAAAAAGGAAGTGGCTAATCCACCTCTCGGCCATGCCCCACATCGTAGTGTACTCGCGCAACAAGCTGACCGTAGGCGACGTGCGCCAGCGTTCGCCGTTCCGTTTCCCGTCGCTAATCAACATCGGCCGTTTCGCCGCGGTGCGCAATTTCAAGAACAGCTTCATCGGCATGTCCGCCGTGGTGAACCTATGGCATCAGGGCGACAGCGGCGAGATGATGATTGAAAGCGTAAAATGGCGCGCCCGCCTGTTCTATGGCGTAAGGTTCTGAGGGCGCGAAACAAAAACGCGACGGCTGTTGCCGTCGCGTCGCTCACATTGTGGAAAGACTACTTGTATGACTTCCTCAGGATTTCAACGCAGCCCTCATGGTCGAGTTCACACGGATTGCCGAGGAACAGGCCGCCCATGGTCTCGCGGGCGTTCTTGGCCAACGTATCAAACTCTTCAGGCTTTATGCCGTAATCACTCATCTTCAGATCGACCACTCCGCACGCTTCCTGCAGGCGCACAAGCATGGTGATGAAGTCTTCAGGCTTGCTTGCGTCTGCCATGCCCATGGCCTGAGCCATGCGCACAAAGCGTTCGTCACAGGCGTGACGCTCGATGAAATATTCATAAAACGCCTTTGAAATCATGATAAGGCCGGCTCCGTGGGGCAGGTCGTGGTGGTACGCGCTCATGGCATGCTCGAGCGAATGCTCAGCCGTGCAACTGCAGATGTTCATCACTATGCCTGAAAGCGTGTTGCCGAAAGCCACGTGTTCGCGGGCCTCAAGGTCGTTGCCGTCGGCCACGGCGCGCTCAAGATAGCGAGCCACGTTCTCAATGGCTGTCAGGGCGTACATGTCGCTCATGGCGTGGGCTGTGGCCGAGATGTAGCACTCGGTAGAGTGAAACAGGGCGTCGAAGCCTTGGTAAGCCGTGAACATGGGCGGAACTGACAGCATCAGTTCAGGGTCTACAATCGAAAGCACGGGGAAGTCGGCGTGGAAACCTATCTTCTCGTTGGTCTCGTCGTTGCTGATTACGCCGTAAGCGTCGGCCTCCGAACCTGTGCCGGCTGTCGTGGTGACGCAGACGAGTGGCAGCGGCTCGGCCTTGCGTGGCCGCGCCTTGCCCGTGCCTCCATAGATATAATCCCACACGTCGCCGGGATTTACGGCCATGAAGGCCATCACCTTGGCGGCGTCCATCACGCTTCCGCCGCCGAGAGCCACCACAAAGTCGCACCCGTTGTCGCGGGCGAAAGTCGCGCCGGCCATCACAGTTGACTTCAGCGGGTTGGCCTCAACGTGGTCGAACAGCACCGTCTCAACGCCGGCTTGCCTCAGTTCGGCCTCAACGGTGTCAAGATAGCCGTTGGCCTTGGTCGATTTTCCGTTTGACGTTACAATCATCGCCTTCTTGCCGGGCATCTGCTGCTTGTGTAGTTCCTTAACCATGCCTGAACCGAACATGATATTCGTAGGCACGTATGCGCAAAAACTTTTCATCATTTTATCCTCCGATGTTTGTTATTGGTTTTTCTTTTCCAAGTGCAAAATTATCAATTTAAAACGTAACACGGTGTAGACGGATTACTGGAAAAACGCCCAATATTACGGCAAAAACAGCCATCCGCCACAGCCGGCCCAGCCAAAAGCCTCGCGCGCGGCACGCCCATGCGGCGCACGGTTTCGCCTGACATGTCGGACCTCCTGCGCCATCTGTGCGCCGCTTTTCCAGAAATTGGGGCGCAGGTTAACATCGACGGAGGTCATCATGCCGTGGTCCTTCGCTGCCTGTATCGCCAGCAGCGTTGTCTGGCGCGAGTTCTCGCTGGCCATACACAGGCTGCCGTAATGCAGCACCCGTGCATGGGAAATTGTCACCGTTTGTTGTAAGAAAATCGGTGACAGGAATCGAATCTATGGATTTTCGTTTCGCCCCAGTGCGCTTCAGGTTTCTTGATCCGCACCGGGGCTTTTTCATTTTCTGGGCTTATAGGGATTTTTATCGGACAGCAACTATGCTAAAATTATTTTTGAAAAGTGGTTGATTGTAAAAGTGAAGGTCACATTTTGGAGGTAAAAAAGTGGTTATAGGGTGATGTTCACCTCTGCAATAAGTGGTATAATAGTTTCGGTCACATCCTGCGGAAAGCAGGGAAACATGAGTCGAAGGACATTGTCGGATCGAATAGAAATCGAAGCAGGGATATTTACACCGCAAAATGCAATGCATATCTACATTTTACCGCAGTGCTCAATGGCGGCGGCAAGGGTGCTCAATCTCGCGCGGAATACTCAGTTCAACGACATGACCGGCAGAAAAGCGGAGGGATAAGCACTCTGGCAAGGGAGGAAGTATCCTCTAAAATGTGTCTTGAACGTGACTTGCAAAAAAATAAAGTGTGCAATGATTGCACACTTTATTTTTTGCCCCATAAAAAACACATCCGAAAGCATTTTGAAGAAGAACGGAAAATTTGCCCTCCAAAAGGGGGTTGACATGATCAGAAAATATGGTATCGTAAAAGTATAATTACGAAGTTTTTATTACAAGGGAGAATCCGTATGGATTTCCCGAACCAAGTCACCATCTATGAAATTAAGCAGAACTATCTATTTGGATAGTTCTGCTTTTTTCGTAGAAACATTGGTTTTCCATATGGTTTCCACACTGCAGGTGCGGGTTGGAAGGGAGGAGAAGGCGCCAATATAAACATCATTTTTGAATTTACGGAGAGATTTTTTAATGCCCAATTTTGTTTTGAGCTTTAGATGGTTTCAAAAAGCGTTAAAGCTAAAAGAAAAATTGGAAAAACAATATATACCACGCAACTAGCCTTCCCCTCCTGCGGCTGCACCGCATGAGGATCTAAAACATGTCTCTTCGTATTGTTGATTTCTTTGGCCTGCCTGTTACTTTTCGTGTTGAAGCTCGCAAGAACACTGCTGCAGTTATCCTGTCGCTGCGCTCTCACGATAAAGAGCGCATCGACGGTAACGGCGCGATTGTTTATGAGCATCCCCCGCGTATCGTGCGCTTCACGGACGAGGTTTCGGTGGAAAAGCGCGTACTGGAGCTGATTCCCGAGTGCCTCCAGCGGGTCTTTGACCCGGCTACAAAGGAAGGACGTGCGCTGCGGAAAAAATTTGCACAGAGATTACCACTGGCCGCGGTGATTGCGGCGGACTTTGATCGGGTCGCCCAGAGTATGAAGTGGGCTAACTCCACTCAAAAAGAACATAAAAGGTCACTTGATTTGCTTGTGAGTAAACTTGGACGGGTGCCGTTTTGCGAAATCACACAAGAGAGGTTCGCCTTTCATTTGCGCGAAGGAGGGTTTTCTGATTATCAAATTAGCGGTCAGATCTGCGCCTTGAGGGCACTGATTGCGTATGAGCAAGCTTACCATTTGATCTCAGAGCACTTCATGGATACCTTCGCCATGGGCAGCCGCCGCGCAGTCGTTGGCCCGCGGGATACAAAGAAGCATTTCGAAAAAAACATTCTGACGCACGCTCAGGTGGGGGAAATCGTTGCAACCTGCGCCGAGAACCTTGAAAGCAGCCGCGGTTACCTATATTTTGGCCTTATCTTGATGTTGATCACGGGAATCACAATCGGTGAACTCTGCGCATTGACGTGGGGCTCATTCTCTTTCTCAAAAACCTACGCTGGAATCATTGTTGTAGAAATTATGGCGGAGACAAAGCCTGCAGGAGAGGTCTATCGTACCGAAGAGTTAAGCGGGTCGCGTCGACGGACGTTGCCACTGCCGCCGACGGTGGCAACATTTTATCACAAGGTAAAGGATAACGTACCATGCGCACAGGCGGATATGCCATTCGTTCGCAGTCCCAAAAACGCGGCGCGGCGAATGCGCCCGGATGAGTTTGATCGGTGGTTAAAAGTTTTCTTTAGAGGCTTCGATTTTGCACAGCAGAAGGAAGCAAAAAACTTATTGAAACATCCTGACCGAGTCTTGCGAGAGACCTTTCGGGCGGCGATGGCAATTTGTGGATGTGATGAAGAGGAGGTGCGCTATCTGTATGGCAGCGCGCCTGAGAGCGTATTCGCGCGGAACTACTGTGCCTATGACGATCCTCGGGAACTGGCGAAACTGGCTGCGGTGGTGGAGCACTATATCTTTTCGCTGATGAGTGCTTCCGACACCGCACTTGATTTCAAGATCAATCGCAGTGGTGAAGATTACGCTATTGCGGCTGCACCTGGTAGCAGGATCAGCGGCGATTTGACTGTAGATCTCAGTAAGATTTCGCATGACAACCTCGAGGCTGGAAGGGATCTGATTATCGAATTTAAATCAAGTGACAGCGTTTTCGTTACGACAGAATTGGATTTGGAGGAGAATTAGTGTGGAATATAAAACTGACGGCGATATGTCCCTGAAGGAATACTGGGGGGAACATTGCATTTCTATCGCAAAAGATCGCCACTGGGCGATTCAGGAGGGAGACCAATACAGTTTTGAAACCTGTACGACATTGCGCCAATATGATGATTATATCAAAAAGGTTGCAGGCTATCTGGATATGTCAATCTCCGAAATTACTCCGGCAAATATTCTGCTCGCTGTCTCTAAAGTCGCTAAGGAATGCAAATACCAAGAAGCGACCGTTAAGACGATCATCTCAGCGTTGCGGGACGTCTTTTCCTACGCTGCCACATGCGGACATGCTTACAATATCCTCCCCAAAAGTTACGCGGGAGACAAGCCGACGAATCTTACGACCTTGATGGTGCAGAGAATCTTAGCTCCGGCAGCGGCAAACGCGGAGCTGAACGATAGTTGCCCGCGAGCCTTGACAATTGGGCAGCAGGGACGTTTGGCGCTATATGCGGCGGAACATGTGCTGGAGGATGGCCGCTTCTGCGGCATTTTGATCTCATTGTACACTGGCATGCGCCCCGCGGAGTGCCGTGGACTGCGGTGGAACGATTTCCGATCGTTTCCCGATCATCCAGGTCGGCATTACCTGAAAATTGACGAAATTTTGAATGATAAATTGATGTACAGCAAGCAGGTGAAAACGAAAAACGCGCTACGGTGCGTCCCCGTTCACATTGAAATTGAGGATGCTTTGCAGAAGCGAAGGGAATTTGTGCAGCAGAACATGGGCGCGAACAAGGATATCGGGGAGTTACCCATCGCCTGTTTTGGAAATCAGTTTAAGGACCCGTGCCGCGGGTCTGATTATTCAAATTTTTCCTTCAAATTGTTGAAAGAATTCGGAGTTTCCAGCGAGCAGTTAGGCTTTTTCTTGCTCGACGAATCCGATAATTTGACACCATCGGATTCTCACCCGCCCATGCGGATCTTGCGCCGGAATTTTGCAACGGTAATCCAGGCGTGTACAGACATGTCGCTGGAGGAAAAAGAATATATTTTCGGCCACAGGATCTCCGGTAAGGATGGTGCGAAAAAGCGCATTGAGTACAGCCGTAACATGGATCGACTATGGCGCATTGCGCAGAAGCTGGACAAGGCGCCCTTTTGCAAAAAGCTCTATGAACTTCATTTTCCTCAGATTATCGTAGGTGACGGTATCGTAGTACAAGAAGGCCGTGGGCAGGGAACAATCAGGATTCCTTGGAAGTCAGCCGTGTATGGGCGAAAATTACATCTGCATTTTGAAGGCGGCCCAAATACGTCTGTAAGCATCTCAACTCCGAACGCCGTGCGTCCCTTCGGCGGACTGCCGGTCGAGGTAAAGATGGCTGACGCACCTATCTCCTGGGGTGACCCTTTACCGCCGATCAACGCAGAGGCGATGCATTGGGGAGCAGTGAAGAAAGTGCGGTATTTGAAGAAAAATGATAAATAATTAATGTAAGAAGCCGGCGCAGGAAATTCCTGCGTCGGCTCTTTTGCTGCTGAAATTTACAATAGATCAAAGTGCAATCTATTTGATGCATTCACAGGTCATCCGACAGTGTATTACCATTCTTAACGCTCGAAAATTGTTGAAAAGTTGCAGATTTAATTATTTTCTGCTATAATGCATTTGTATATTTTTTACGAGGTGAAGCTGTATGCCTTTATCACATGTATGTGTATGGGACGCTGACATCGGATATAAGCGAATCAGTCTCGAGAGTGCATGTAAAATGTATCCAAATGGCGCATCTGCCAAAAGTGGTTACTTTGTTTGCGAGCTATGTGCGCAAAATGTTTTGCTTACGGCACCGGGCGTAAATGTACGACACTTTCGTCATGATCCGTCTTCTCCAAATAAAGAGTGTGATGAGCGCCAGGCTCATTTCGATCCCTTATATGGCCGGCGGCTTAGAAATCTCAATAGCCATCTGATGCCGTTACGGATCACAGTAGCAAAAGAATCCTTTGCTTTGCAAATGGGCTTTTTTTGCCCACCCGATTCTGGAGCACGGTGCGATAAAATTAGAATAACCACGAATTTTGGCAAAGCCTATGAATATTCCTTTGAGCGCATCGAACGAGAAGGGACTACATATTTAAATATCGGAGAGACGCCAAGTCGTGAATACAACCTCGAATATATAAATGCAGCCGCTGATTTGGTTAAATTTTGGCCTTCAAAAGTGCCTGGGATCAGTTCATCGGGTTCGTTTTTTGATGAAAGGACGGGGCAGATACTACCGTCTGGGGCAAAAGCGTACTTTGGTGATTCCTACTATTTACTACAATCCAAACCATTGGGATATCCTCCTACAGGCCTCGAAGTCTCCGAGGTGCTGAGAACAAAAACAGGCTCACTTGCGACATGGTATCTTTACAAAATTCAAATCAAACGGTTTTCAGAGATAACAGCCAAATTCTTTCTCAAGTATGCAATTTTCTTAACTGAACATCCAACAAAGTTTTATCCTATTTGGCCTGCATATATTAAAGAACCGTATTTTATATATCATAATTCGGATCAGTTCTTTTTCTATCTTGATGGTGATGATGCAGAACTAAGAGCGTATCCAGCTTCGGAAAACCTAATAAACTCCACAACTGGACGACTGTATAAGTTATATGCACGGAATCGCGAGCAACTGGTTGCTATCGGCAAATCTGGTGCATTAGGATTCTCATATTTAATTCGCCAACCCTTAAATAGGAAAGTGGTTTTACCATCAATTGAGGTTTCGGATTATGATGGGAATGTATTTGATGGAGACAGCTGCGTAAAGCTGCCGAAATTCAAGAGCATATCTGTTTTCTGTAGATATGACGGAAAAGTGGTAATCCAAAAGCACGGGAGAATAAATCACATTTACAAGCTATCCGCAGGACAGAAACTGGAAATAGACGGTCTTAATTTTGATACGGAGCTGCTCGTATACCAAGGATGCGACTGTGTTAGAAAGATTCGGTTTGAAAGAGAAGCGGATCATGGAAAAGTTACGATCCAAGATGAGCACTTGGTTAGAATGCTAAAAACATGTAAGGCTCCATTGATCCCAGTTCCGCACACGATTGGCGCAGTTGCTTTTACGAGTAAGGATTACCCCAAAACAATTCGATGGATTCGCAAGACTCTGAAATGCGGAGAAATATCTCTCGATGCATACAAACTGATAAAAAGAGAACTGTTTCTCAAAAGGAACAAATGAGGAGAGCGCATCATGAAAGGCTTTTTCCAAATCAAGTTTTCTATTACTGCGAAAGAAGAAACGCAGATTGAGGAAGAATTATCCAATTATGTTTTGACATGGCTTGAGAGCAAATATGGTGTTGCTGCTAAGCGCGCCATATCTGGATGTAAATCGCTCCTGTCAGATAGCGAATTCGGAGATCCCGATGGGTTGTTCGTTGAAACGGTACATTACGAAGATGTAAAATATGCTCAACATAATTTGTGGGCATGCAAAGTTACGGAACCGCCAAAGCGATGGGGAAAATTTGCTCCCCGTAGATGGGCAACTGAAGTTGGATACGAGCAAACCTCTGACAAAAGTGCAGACATATCGTATTCTGTTAGATACGATGATATTGCGAGTAACGGAGAGAAACGAGCGCCCAGGCCTCAATCCAATTTGCCTAAGTTAGCAGAAATGTTGATATCGTCTGAAAAATGGATTTGCACAGCAAATGGCGAAGTGTTGCATGCTACAAACTATCAGCAGCATGTAGGGCCTATATTCGGAATAGATAAATGCCGTGCCGCAAAGGAGCAGGCACTTAATGCAGGAGAGGATAAAATGGATAAACATTGGATTTCGTTGTGCAAGGTCAACCGCCCGGACAAGAACAGAGACATTTGGATGCTAAGACTGGCGGACGCTGTTGGCGGTGTCCTTGTGGCTCCTTATTTCGACAAGCAAAAAGAGCAAATACATGATAATCGCCTGTTCGTTTTTTGCGATGACGGCCCAACGGAACCCGGTCGCATCGGCTTTTGGGAGTGGGAAGAATTTGAGAGTGAGCCTGGACGATGGAAAACAACGTCCACCTACATGGAGCAAGCATCCCCTGTCGAGGTTATTGTTCTCGATGAAGTTTTCAATATAGAAGGCGTCATCATGTCTCTGAAAAGCGGCTTGAAGATTCCTTCGTATGCTCATGGCAAAATTATATTTGCCGCCAAGAACGACACAGTTTTTGAGGGTGTGCTATGTGATACTGGTGAGTCTTTGCTTCGCCAACGCAATCCTGAGTTAGTGGCATTGCGGGATGACATTTATACATTGCCATACTATAAATTAAGCAAAAGCGATATTTTTGAATGGAAATATGAATGGGAGTCTCGAAAAATATATAAATACATTTCACTTCGGGAACCGCAGAAGCGAATTCCGATATATCCAATAAGCGAAACAATAAAGAATATTTTTCTTTCCAGTATGGGATGGCCGATTTTCAAGGCACAAGCCATCCTCAAAAACGATTATTTGAAATTCCGTGAGGCTTTAGCATCTATACCCAAGGAATCCATTTTGGAAAGAGTGGCAGACACCTATGGAATCTCAATCCAAGAAGCCCAAACGTATGTGGATGAGTTCTTACAGATGGTTGAAAAATATATGACGGTGGAAGATGTGGATTCTGCAGTCATTACGCGTATCCTTAGCAAACATGGAGGACTTTGGCAAAAATGCAATGACATCGCCTATAATAAATGGATTGCTGACCATGCCAACGAAGTAAATACGGCGCAAGAAGAACTGGCAGCGCTTCAACACAAGGTGGCACAGGCCGATAATGATGTGTCTTCGGCCAAGGAAAAGCATGGTGATATACTGCGTGAGGTAGCTGAAGCTCAAGATGATCTATGTCGTTTACAAGCAGAGATTGCGCGTTATAAGATACTCGAAAAGGAAACTGTAGCGGCAATTCGTGAAAAGATTGCCGGGGCTCAAAAGGATGTGGCCGGGTTTATAGCTGATCTTTCCATACTACTTCCTCAGGTGACTTCCAATGAATCGGGTTGGAAATATAGGCATATACCAGCGGTGTATCCGGAAGATGAAGTCGGGGTATCCAAAGATTGGAAAGATGAACTTAATGAATTGTCTCAAAACTTATCTCATTCTTTGAATGTAGAACCGGATCTTGCTACAATGCTTGCGGCGTTTCTGTACTCCGCCCACATTCACAACGCTCCAATCCTAATTGCAGGTCCCTGTGGGCAGGATATTGCTAATGCATTATCTGTCTCCCTATACGCAGACAATGCGGGACAATTGATGTTCGGGGAGCAATTCGATTGCGATATAGCGGATGCGGTAAATAATGTCAATGAACATATCGTTGCAGCGCAGAATATGTTTGGCAAGGGATGGAGGGATATAATCCCACAAATGTTTGTTAATTCCCAAAAGCACATCGTTTGGACGCACCCCTATGTAGAAGATTTGGCCATAGAGCCGCAAGGTCTGTACAACTATATGCTTCCCGTTATCAGTGAGTGCTTCGTTGGAACAGTTTCCGCACTTGAACCATATGCGGGAAAACGATCGGAAGATTTTATCGGTTATGTTCCAAAGGATACACATCCGCTGCGTATTGCCGCATTTAAAAAGTTAGGTATTAGTAAGGCACTGCTGCGCCAACTCAGCCGTGTTATTTCGGATGCGAAGGTGATGGTCGATAGCCCCGAGAGAGCAAAAGATATGGAGATGCTTTTCGGGGTGATGCCGATTTGCGTGCTTACTGGACAGCTTGATGTGATGAGAGAGGTCTTGGAAGCGGAGAGTGGGATTTCCAGTGCCGTGAAAGCTGAAGCTGAGAGGTATCTCAAGGATGAATGATATATGGGGAATGAACTGATTATATCGATTGGCCGCCAATTGAACATTCCAGGGAAGGTCGACAATGAGTGGATGTGTCGAGTGATTTACAGTATTGCGGGCCAAATGGGACTTGCATCGCTTTGGGACTATGATGAAGGCGAGGATACAGTTTCTATCCAGCACTTTAAAGAACGCATTGCGGAGATTTTTGCCGCCTATGAAGAACTCTATTCGAGTATAAAGTTCATACTTCCTGAGAAAAAGAGTGACTTAATTGACGAAATATATCACATCTATCTGCGAAGTGGATTCTTCTATCACTCCGCCTATCGAATTTCACCTGCTGTGGCATCATTTGCGACATATAACAATCTAACTATTTGCCGCGGGAGTTCACCTGATGCGCAACTCTTTATGAGTGGGTTAGGCTACTATTCCCGACAAAAGAGTTCCGCTGACAAGTCGATAGCAGAAGTGTTTGGCTTGCAAAATCAAGGCCTTGAGGACTACCTCGGAGGCCTACTGGGGGATGGTGAGTGGGTTCCAATAGATTGGCCTGATAGCGCGGAATTTATGTACTTGGGGCCCTCGTTTAGGCTGGGATACTGGAAGCAAACCCCAGATAAAGATGGTAGGATTTCCCTCGCTCGATATGGGGAGCCGAGTAGAGTATATGCGTTCTACCGTTACTATAATGGACAATATCAGCAAAAGGCTATCCCAGAATGGAAAACGCAAGATTTCTCACATTCATATCCGGGAAGTTATGGCGAACATGCAAGGATTATGTCAGCATTGTTGAAAAGTTATGACATGCTCCCCCCTGTACGAGTAAGTAGCGCAGGAGACCTTGTAGATATCAAAATTGGTTACCGCCTACCACCATCCGAGGAGGATTTTTTCAAACTATACAGCTGGCCTGTACGCTATGATTTTCCAATTAGACCACCACAGATATTTACAAGACAGATGGCAAAGGAAGTATACCCGGTTTTTAGGCATGTGCTGGAATCGATTGGGTATTGTTTTGCGGAGGAGTAATTATGGCAAATGGTGCAAATGGAGTCCACCTACAGCTACGCGAAGCCCTGGAAGACTACATTAAATCTCAGTATTTTGGGAAATCTCCCATTTTGCTTTCGGCAGTACAGAATAAACTGGATCAAGAGGGCATTCTATATCAAAAACCTTATATCGAGTCCTCACCAGCATATAAGAGCGAATTAAATGGCATTCAGAAGTCTTCTAAACTGCCAGATTGGGTAAAGGCTTATTTTGACGCTCTGGCCAACGCAGACCTCGGGGTTCATTCCTCGCCGTTTTGCCATCAGATAGAGGCATTGGAAGCCGCGTTTGCTGGAAAAGATCTCTTTGTTTCCACGGGAACAGGTTCCGGTAAAACGGAGTGCTTTATGTGGCCTTTGCTGGCAAAGCTTGCGGCCGAGGCACGGAATACACCTGCCAATTGGTCTATGCGTGGTGTCCGAACGATCATCATGTATCCGATGAATGCGCTTGTTTCAGATCAGGTTAGTCGTTTGCGGAGATTGATTGGCGATTCCGAGCATAGATTCGTAAATATTTTTCGAGAGACCTGCGGAGAGGATTCGCGCCGCCCCCAGTTTGGTATGTATACGGGTAGGACTCCCTATGCTGGTAAGGAACCAAAACGCAGTGCGGATCGTTCACTTGTTGCGACTTACTCCGAAATGCTTAATGCAGAAACGGATGAAGAAAAGGCGTTTTTGCAAAAGTTGATTAAAGATGGAAAATTTCCTGTCAAAGAGGATTTCCATGAGTTTCTTAGGAAACTTTATGATAGCAAGCATATCCCCGATGATGAGGATGCAGAATTGGTCACCCGGTTTGAGATGCAACGGTTTTGCCCCGACATTCTCATTACGAACTATTCTATGCTTGAATATATGCTCCTTCGCCCTATCGAGTCCAAAATATGGGCAGATACACAGAATTGGCTGAATGCGGACTCTAACAATAAACTTTTGTTTGTTATCGACGAAGCGCATATGTATCGTGGTTCGGCTGGTGGAGAAGTCTCGTTTCTGATTAGGCGGTTGTTCCATCGCCTTGGCATTGATCGCAGCCGAGTTCAGTTCATTTTGACAACAGCGAGTATGCCGAATAAGAATGAGGAGGATCGATGTGTAATCCAAACATTTGCAAACGATTTGACTGCCTCCGATGATGGGCACGAATTCCATTACCTTGCGGGTCAACAAGAAGAAATAGGAAGTGGCAGATCATATGATATTCCTTTCGATAGATTTACTAAAGCACATCCCGAAAGCTTTGAAGGGGATAATGCGGAACGTCTTTTGGCGCTCAATAAGTTTTGGGAGGGGATCATCGACAGTCCTGCCCCATTCAGCACAGATAATAGTGCTTACCAATGGCTATATGACCATCTGGTAGATTATGTGCCGTTCCGCGAATTGTTTAAGCTTTGCCGGGGGACGACCGCATCTTTGCAGGAGTTGGCACAGTCTATCTTCCCCAGTGCAGAGTTGGAAGATGCTTTTCATGCTGTAGGTGTTATGCTTGCAATTGCACCACTGGCGCGAAGTGGAAGCGGGAGTGTTCTATTTCCTGCGAGAATGCACATGCTTTTTCGTGGTATCAAAGGTGTATACGCCTGTACTAATCCAGAGTGTTCCTGCGCCCATACAGAAAATGGGTTGACATTGGGAGAGGTATATTTTACTGATGGCAATTTGACCTGTAAAAAATGCGGAAGTACGGTTTATGAGTTATATAACGATCGTCGCTGTGGAAGTATTTTCTTTAGAGGCTTTGTCTTAAAGCAAGACTTTGACGATAGAAAGCGGACATACCTATGGCACTATCCTGGCATGATGAATGAGAATGAAGTGCAGGAAATACACCTGTTTGTCCCATCCGCAGACTATCAATTGCCGGAAAAGCAAGGAAAGAATAAGATACAACCATGCTATTTGGATGTTTGCAGTGGGTTTGTCGATTTCTCAGATGATTCATTGGATGGGAGTCCAGGAATCCGAAAGTTGTACTATGGGGAATTTACCACGAAGGCTCGCCCTGATATATTGACATTCTCAACTTGTCCTCATTGCCGTCATGAACTGGGAAAAAGGCAACTTACGTCATTTAGTACACGAGGAAACCAATCTTTCTTCAACTTGATTAAGGCACAGTTTGCTGCCCAGCCGGCAGTTCCGGAAAAAGTAGGGGAGCCGGATCGACTACCTAATGAAGGAAGAAAAATTTTGCTTTTCTCGGATAGCCGACAGCGCGCGGCAAAGTTGGCGCGCGATATGTCGGATGCCTCTGACGCAACAGTGGCACGGCAGCTTGCTGCCATCGCTATCGACCGCATGGAGCATGAAGTTTCTGAGCAGTCGATGAATTATATCTATGACTATTTCGCCATGGTGGCCGTAGAGCATCATGTTCAGATTTTCCACGATAGTGAAAACGAAAAACAGCGGGAACGCTTAGTTGAACACGGAAGCATAGCTTCAAAAAACTACAAAAGGGCTAAGAGCAGAAGACAAGAATATCATCCTCGTTTTTCAATTGACAATGCTCCTACGCAGATGAAGGAGCAACTCTTGCACTTTTACTGTGGTGGATACAATACATTGATAGATTCTGCTATAAGTTGGATAGAGCCTACGGATGAAGCAAAATGGAATGCAATTGACGCTTTGGAGGATGCAGGTATTGATGTCTCTGAAGAAGAATTTATGGAATTGTTCAACGCATGGATATTATCCACCTGCGATAACGCAGTCATCCTTGGACACACCATTAAGGATACGACCCGCGAGAAAGTTCGGCCCAATTATGTGGGATACGGTGTCACAAAAGATTCGAAGTTTTCGACCAGTATACGAAAAATAATGGAGTGGGGCGACAATGACCCTATTTCAGCAAAATGGAATCGCATTTTGCGCGAGACCTTCATGGATGAGGGATCGGAATCTAACGGCAAATACTACATTGATCTTTCGCGTGTTAAACCTCGCTTTGACTTGAGTCATACATGGTTTCGTTGTGAACACTGTTCGGAGTTGACACCATATATGCTTAAAGGCAAGTGCCCAAACTGTCAGCACGAGAGTATTCATCCTATGACAGATGCAGAAATTAGTGCACTGGATTTTTGGCGTAAACCTATCAATGACGCGTTGCAGGGGGAGCCGATTCGCGCAATTGATACGGAAGAACATACGGCACAGCTTTCTCATAAAGATCAGCGTGATGGACTGTGGTCTAAAACAGAGCAGTACGAACTTAGGTTTCAAGATTTCCTGCAAAACGGCGAAGCGCCTGTGGATATTCTAAGCAGCACCACCACCATGGAGGTCGGTATTGATATCGGTTCTTTGGTCGCTGTTGGCCTGCGCAATATTCCGCCTATGCGAGAAAACTATCAGCAACGCGCTGGACGTGCTGGGCGCCGTGGCTCAAGTCTGTCAACCATAGTAACTTTTTGCGAGGATGGCCCACACGACTCGCTGTATTTTTCAAACCCTGTCCCTATGTTTAGAGGTGACCCGAGAAAACCGTGGATAGATGTAAGAAGCGAAAAAATTGTTCAGCGACACCTTGGCATGGTGGCGCTGCAGGCGTATCTCCAGTTAAAGGGAAATAGCCTTGATGTTATCCCTGCGATTGATTTTTTGGATGAGAATCTACAGGACTTTTGCGGATTCTTAGACACATTCGCAATTGATTGCATGAGTATTCTTGTGCCGATAAATTCGCAGAAGGCGTTGCGAAGTTATAAGTCGAGTCTAAAAGATTCTCTGTCGGTGCTAAAGTTAAAGCGGGATGCACACCCTGAACTGTTTGAGTCGGATGGTAGTGGTGATTCAAGCAAGAAAACTTTTTTGGATGCGTTGTATGAAGAAGGTATTATTCCTACCTATTCATTTCCCAAAAATGTTGTCAGCACATATATTTCCGGTATAGACGGCAAAGTGAAGTATCAGGTGGAGCGAGGCTTAGATGTTGCTATTGGCGAGTATGCTCCTGGGCGGGCAATTGTTGTAGATAAAACGACTTATCAAATTGGAGGCTTGTATTATCCGGGCGGTGGTCGGACTGAACAAACGGCTTATTCTCCAGCCAGAGCTTTTATTCAAGATGCGAGTTACTGCAAAAATATCTCTACCTGCACTGAATGCGGATGGTTCGGGTTAGATGAGGATCATCCGCATAAATGCCCATTTTGCGGGAACGACAAGCTCACGCATATGCTTCCTATGCTACGTCCTTGGGGATTTGCACCTCGCGACGCCAAGGCAATAGAACAAGCCCAATTAAGCGAAGAGTATACCGCAACGCAACAGCCCCTTTATTCCACATTGCCTGATGCTGACGATGTTGTAGCTATTAAGGGATATTCCAACACCAGAATGGCGGTTCGGCCAAATCAGCGGATCATCATGCTCAACAAAGGCATTGGAGATAAAGGCTTCACCATCTGTTGCGACTGTGGTGCAGCGATGCCTGGTGATGATCCATCTGTACTCAAAGATATCATGCGGCCTTATAGATCCAAGTTTCTTAGAACCCGCTGCAAGCACAATGAAACAAAGAATGTCAATCTCGGATATGACTTTATTACAGATATGCTTGTGCTGGAGATTGCCTTGGATCGACAGCAAGTTAGTATGGACCTCGCAAAAAATTCTTGGTTAAATCGTGCGGGACAGTCTCTTGCAGAAGCACTGCGCTTGTCAGCATGCCAAGAGCTCGATATTGAGTTCACCGAGCTCGTTACTGGCTTTCGTGTTAGGCAGAATCAGAAAGGTGATTTTATTGATATTTATCTCTACGACAGTCTTTCAAGCGGTGCAGGCTATGCCGTTAGCATTGAAGCATCTATCCAACAGTTGCTGATTAAAACAAGAGAATTGCTAAGTAGTTGCAACTGCGATAGTGCTTGTCATAAGTGCTTGAAGCACTATCGGAATCAATATGTCCATGGGTTGCTTGATCGCAGTGCTGCGCTTGATTTGCTGACATGGGCAGAGAAAGGGGTTCGGAGTCCAATGCTCCCTGTTTACGAACAAAGAAACTTGCTGCAATCCGTAGAACAGATACTTCAATTCTCTGGTGTACATATTGATTTTGACCACGAACCTATTGAGGCAGAGAGCTTCCATGGCAAAAAGAGGATTGTAGTATATCCCGCAATGTGGGCGAGACCTACCGAAAAAAATATGGTTTTTGTGAGCGACTCCTATTTGAAGTATGCAAAACCGTATGCATTAAAAACTATCGTAGGTGGGCTGTAAAGAACGGTAACCGCGATGCTAAAGCATCGCGGTTACCGTTCTTTGTGGTGGAATTTATGTTAGAGATAATGAGGAGGTATTGACAAAATGCAAAGGTGCAACTTTTGAGATTGTATTTCAATCGTCAAAATTATCTCGCTGCATGGCTTCATCAATGGCACGGTTGATGTAGGCATTGATTATCTTTAATATTATCTATTATTTTATCGTCAATAAATATATG
>OGYE01001190.1_pt1 | contig 17080 bp, 15 predicted proteins | sample 1576471 | NCBI WGS metagenome assembly OGYE01 (sample SAMEA3541532, study PRJEB24748) | human gut metagenome | biome: human gut; feature: human-associated habitat; material: faeces | place: China | collected 2012
CTGCAAAGAAGCATCGGCTGCATCTATCATCCAAAGGACAATGTCTGCTTGGTCAAGCTTCTGGAAAGTCCGTTCGATACCGATACTTTCGATCGCATCGTGCGTTTCGCGGATGCCGGCGGTGTCGATGAAACGGAAAGTGATCCCTCCGATGTTGATCGTGTCTTCGATGACGTCACGGGTTGTACCGTGGATGTCGCTGACAATCGCTTTGTCTTCATTCAGCAGGACGTTCAGTAGAGTCGATTTTCCGGCATTTGTCTCACCTATGATCGCTACAGGAATGCCATTCTTGATCGCGTTTCCTACACTGAAAGAGTTGGCCAGACGCGATATGACTGTTTCGATATGGGCCGCCAATGTGCTGAGTTCGCTACGGTCGGCGAACTCCAACTCCTCGTGGTCGCTGAAATCCAGTTCCAGTTCCATCAAAGAAGTGATATGCAAAAGTTGTTCGCGCAAGTTCTTTAATTCATGGCTGAAACCACCGCGCATCTGGTTTAATGCCAAGCGGTGTTGACCGGCTGAGGTCGAGGCGATCAAGTCAGCGACCGCCTCGGCTTGGCTCAGGTCCATCTTGCCGTTCATGAAAGCACGTTGCGTATATTCGCCGGGGAGGGCGGAGCGGCAACCTCTTTCAATCAAAAGTTGCATGATTTGTTGCTGGATGTAGACGGAACCGTGGCAGGTAATTTCTACTGTGTCTTCGCCGGTAAAAGAATGAGGTGCGCGGAAAAGGGCGATCAGCACCTCGTCTATGAGCTCTTCACCACGCCTGATACTACCGTAACGCAGTGTATAGGCTTTCTGTGACAGCAGGCCTTTTCCTGCTGTACGCGGTACGAATATCGTGTTGCAGATTGCGATTGCTTCCGGTCCGGAGATGCGGATGACGGCAATCCCCCCGGCTCCGGGTGCACCTATCGTCACCGTTCCCTTCGCCAGCAGCAGCGCCTGTGCCATTTTGGTACCGTCGCCCAGCGTAATATCGCCCTCTTCACTGATAAGCACTATTCGGTCCGGGTAGTAGGAACCGGCCGCTGTATTTATCGCCAGCTTATTTGCTATCAGTGTTACACCCTGCAGGCCTTTGCTGCCAAGACTCAGCGAAGTATTACTCCTCAGATAATAAAAGCGGGCGCTAAGGCCGTTTTCCTCCGTAGTCCTTTTGTTCAGCGAAGCAGCGCATTTATTCTGCAGAAAGCTAATCTGCGGCAGCCTTACTTCTTCTGTGCTTGTATATAACGCTGCCTGCTGCAGATATTCACTTCCTGTCAGCGAACGTCCCGCAAGAACGCTCTTAGCTGCCAGCTTCCGCATCTCCGGGCTGAAGCTCACCCTAAGCCTGTGCAGCCGCTGTACTGCGCCAACATGATTAGCGGCTACGGCAGACACCTTCAGGTAATCTATCTGCCCATCCGAGCTGTAACTGCTTTCGCTTGTCACTTTTACCGGTTCGCTTCCCGGCTGCAGCTCGCCCTCATAGCAAAGCTGCGTACCAGCAGGCTGCGGTTTTTGACCTATAGCCTGCAATACGGAGCCGCACAACAGCCGCAGCTGCTGCCCCCGTAAAAAATCCTTTTCCGCCTCATAGCCCTTTACTGCATAAAGCAGGCAAAGCTGGGCGCTGAGTGCCAGCAAGAGCGCTGCCAGCAGGCACGGAAGCAATATACTTCCCTTTGCGCTATGCATCATCTGTTATCCTCGCACTATAACAAATAAAATACTGCGTCACCCGCAGGCTTCTGCCGTTACGGTAAAGATCGAAGCTTACGCACAGCATTTGCGGCGAGCAGCGTCGCACCTGCCATCCGAAAACGCCTACCTCCTCCAGCGACACCGGATTCACACCCGTGCCTTTATTGGTACGCGTCCTCTGATATACTCCCTGCTTATCGCTGTAAACAGTCACCTGTTTACACCCCTCAAGCATCCTGCAGCTTATTTTGCCGTCAGCCTGCAGACGCACGCTCTGCGCATCATAGCAGACAGTCTTTTCCAGCTGCGCCAGAATATGACGTCTGGCCTCCTGCAGCTGCAGCTCATCCTGCAGGCAGCCAAAGCTGCGACCGGCAGTGCCTGTTGCTTTAAAGACCAACGTCACCAGCACTACTGCCAGCAAAAGTCCCAACAGCAGCTCCAGAAGCAGATAGCCCCTCTGCCGTCGGCAGCGCACGGATAAGCTTAACATTGACCTTGCCATACGCAGCCTGCACCTCCTGTACCGCCAAACCTTCTGTGCTGCCAGAGCTAATTCTTTGCGTCACGTCAAAGCGGCCGCTATATTCTTCGCCTGCCAGCACCTGCTGTGCGGCCTCCACCGCCTGCTGCAGTTCAAGGCTTTGATTCAGCAGATAATTGCTGCGGTAAAAGCCCTGTATCGCTGTCGCCAGCAGCACTGCCGTAAGGCAGAAGCACACCAGCTCCTGTACCAGGCAAAAGCCCCTGCTATTTTTCATAAACAGTCACCCTGCCTGTAACCGGCTGCACCGTCAGCCGGCAGTACATATCAGGCAGTTGCCTGTGCTGCAGCCTATAACTGCCACTGTCTGTCGGATTACCGTTTTCATTATAGCTGAGATTTTTTATCTGTTTTTCCCCAGTCAGGCTGATGTCCGCATCCAGGTTTACACGCTTCCAAATTTTACGCGAACGGTAAATTCTGTAACTGTGCTTATCACTGTCGCTGATTTTGAGAGTATACATATAATTCTCCGGCTGAAACAGCGTCTGCTGCTGCATCTGTCTGATATCCGCCGCCAAAAGATATGCTGTATAGCGCAGCTGCTGCCTGTAATACTGCCGCTGCAGCGTCTTGCTTCCGGGATACAGCATTACTGCCGCAAGTCCCAGGCACCCAAGTGCCAGCAGCAGCTCCAACAGCAGATAGCCTGCTGTCTTATTGTTCACCGGCGTTAGCTTTACTGCCCGGTGAGGTTACTGCCGCACCCTTGCTGTTTTTGCCGCTGAGGGTATAGGTGCCGTCAGCTGTATTAGGCGTATAGGTCAAGGCTTCGCCCTTGGCATCCTTGAATTCCAGCTTGCCGCCCAGATATTCGCTATCCAGTGTAGTCAGCTCTGCCGGCACCGTGCCTGCATCCATCTTATACAGCTGAATGGCCTGGTCGATAGTCACCAGATCATTTTGCAGACGGGCATTCTTCACTCTGTCGTTAGCACCCGAAAGCGAAGGCAGCAGCATGGTAGCCATAATGCCAATCAGCGCCGCCGCTGCCACTACCTCGATTAAAGTAAAGCCTCCCTGTTTACGCATTGTTTTTAACATAATCGCACCTCCTGGATTTACTCCGGCATTGCCGAAAGCATCTCAAATAGCGGACCGATAACTATGCAGACTATTCCCGCTATGATAATCGCCGCCACTAAAAGCAGCAAGGGCACCAGCAGTTCCTGCAGCCTGCCAAGCTGCTGCTGCAGACGCTGCTCACCGGCCGTTACTGCTTCCTGCAGCATTTGCGGCAGATAGCCTGTAGATGCGCCCACGCATACAAGCTCCAGCATCAGCGGCGAAAAAAGCTCCTTCGCCTCACCTGCAGCCTGTTCAATCGCAATGCCTCGCTGCAGCCTGCTGTTAAGCAGACGCAGTTGCCGGGCATACTGCTCATCATCCATGGTATCCGTCACAATCGCCACCGCTCTTGTTATGCCTACACCGCTTTCCAAAAGCAGAGCCAGCAATCTGCAAAAGCGTACTTCTAATAAAAGGCCATGAAAATTTCCGCTTAACCGGCTGCGTAAAAACCAACGCAGCAGCCTGCGTCCCAACAAGAAAAGTACAGCTGCCACGCCTGCCGCCACCGCCAGCGCTGCCAACGGCTGCTGCAGCAAAGCATCCTTCAGCGTCAGCAGCAAAGCCAATGTACCCATCGGCAGCACGCCCATAGCGCTGTAGGTATCCGCCAACACCGGCAGAATATACAGCAAGAACAACAGCAGCACACAAAACGATGCCAGCAGCAAAAACGCCGGATAGGTTACAGCCCGCTGCACAAAACGCCGCAGCTTAAGCTGGCGGCTGTAATAATCTGCCAGCTGCTCCAGCAACGTGGCCAGCTCACCGCTTTCTTCCCCCACAGCCACCAAAGTAACTGCCAGCTGAGTACAGCAATCCGCTTCCGCTGCCAAGGCCTGTGCCAGGCTGCTACCACGGCGCAACCTTTGCTGCAGACGATAGCAGAGCAGCATCTGCTTAGCGCTGCCATGCTTTTGCAATAGCTGCAGCGCATTCAGCAATGGCAGGCCGCTGCGCAGGATAACCGCCAGCTGCCTGTAGAAGCTAATCTGCTCCGCCAGGCTCACGCCTCCTCTAAGCTTAATTTTCATCACCTCCACATGGCCGATTATAGACTATTTGTGAATTTTCTGTCTAATTTCATTTGTCACATATGTGAAATCTGTGTGACATAAAAATCTTTTTTTTACCGCAAGCAAAAGAAAAACTCTGCAAGCCTCATATTACAAGACTTACAGAGTTTTTCTCAACTGATTAATTTCCTGAAAATTATCTGCAATTATAACGTTCTAAGCAGTCTAAGCAATAATATTTTGCTCATGACCATGACGAAGCCAAACGCAAGCGCTGATGCCGAAAAGAATCACGCCGGCTACTACAAAAAGACTTTGCAACGGCGCAAATGTAGCAATAGCTCCGCCAAGTACAGGACCTACCATGGAACCGAACTGCTGCGCACTGAACATAAAGCCAAAAACGCGTCCGCGCTGGTCGGTAGTTGTATTGCTGGCCAACACAGCACTCAGCGAAGGCTGAATACCGGCACAGCACAAGCCATAGCAAAAATTGCAGACACAGAACAAAAGCAGTGTCTGTGGCATTGCCGTCACCGCACTCATCAAGCCGGAAAGCAGCGTAGCAGCGCACAACGCTTTATAAAAGCCGTGCTCCTGTCCGAAGCGTCCCCAGCTCGGCGCAGTAATAGCACTGGCAATGCCTACGAGCGAAAAGGCCACGCCGGAAAGGAACATAATGTTGCCCTCACCATGATTCAGCTCTGCCACATAAAGGCTCAAAATCGGCTGAATCAGCAGGATAACCATCTGAGCTACAGCAATGTAAATCAGCGTTTCACGAATTACAGGTTGCTGTAAAAGCTGTACCTGCGGCTTGGCCGCAAGCTTTTTCGGCTCCACCTTCAGCGGCTCGGGAATGTAGAACATAAATACTAGCGTAATAATCGTCAGTAACCCACCTGCAACGAAGAATGAGGCACGCATGCCAAACAGCGTTGCCAATGAACCGCCTACAAGCGGACCAATGACGTTGCCGCAGGTCAGTCCTGCCTGCATAATTCCCAAGCTCACGCCCAGCTTTTCCATCGGCACCAGGCTGGTAGCAATAGCCAGGCACGCACTCCACAATCCGGCAGCAAAGCCCTGCAGCACACGCACACCGAACATCTGCTCCGGCGTAGTTACTATGCCGCCCAAAAAGTACGACAGAGCAAGGCCTGCACCCGCACGCACCGCCATCATCTTTTTGCCGCGCGTATCAGCCATTTTACCCCAGATAGGCGCCATGATACCGCCAATCAGAAAGGTTATGGAAAAAATCGCACCATTCCACATTTTTACATCGTCTGCGCTCACTCCCAGCTCGTTCATCAGATACATTGGCAAAAAGGGAATAAGCATGGTATAGCCTGCAGCCATCAATACGACATTAGCCGTGAGGATAGCCAGAATAAGCTTCCAGTTTTTCATAAAATTCCACCTCAAAATAAAACAAAATCATACAACAGTAATAAATTATTATAACGCTAAGGCCGTTTTTGTGCAAATAAAAAATCTGCAATACAGCCTTAATTGCATAATATAATTACACTTAGGGAAATATGCTCTGCCGCAACAGAAGCATATATAAAACTGTACCAAAATAATGCCAACACAACAAAACAGAACGCCGAAACCCGCTTGCCTAACGGATTTTCAGCGTTCTGTCTGTTTTTGGAGGAGGATTCAATTTCACTTTTTTCATTGTACACACACTACATATTGTGTAAAATCACAGCTTTTTATCTCTAAAAGCACTATGCTTCTAAGTGTTTTTTCAAAAAGTGTTGCAAAATCGTATCAGAGAAAAGAGCCTGCACGTGTAACAGCTTACACAATACAGGCTCAAAGCACCGGGACAAAACATAAACAGCTAAAGGAAAAAGAAGCGTAGAAAATTACGTTCGCATATACAACAAATATACGCTGCCGAAACCTAAACACAGGAACGGCGAATTTATAGAATCGTGTATATTATACAGAAAATCTTGCATAATTACACGGCTTTAAATGTCCAAAAGCATGAAAAATAATAATTTACGTCCGATAATATAGATTATGATAAAAGGTTAGCGCCCGTCCGTTTGCGGAAAAGCAGGCGCTATATGGTCAAGTGCTGCGAGTAGATGACACAGCACCTTGAATTTCAGTATACACCATTAAGGCAGCTTACGCAACAAATACGAAAAAAATCTGATAAGTTCCAAGTTGCGGCGCTGGTTGTTCCGGCTGCTGCAAATACCATAGCAAAATTGCAAAAGGTACTTACGAATTAAAAGCGCCGTCTGTATCCTGCACCCTACTATATTCCTAAAATCGTTTTTAAGCTCTCAAAATGCGAGCAGGCTATATATTTTTGGAACTGAAAAGTCTTGTAGGTACAATCACTAGGGGTGACATATTAAGAACGCTCTAAGGCCGTTTTTGTGCGTGTAGGACTTTTACTTTTATATGAGCGTGGCAGAATATCCCTAACATCTCATTTTGTTGGCGGCTGTCTGATGAAGTGCGGCGCTGTCCTGCCTGCCGTTCCCGGCTGCCTGCTGCTGGCTGTCATAGTTTGCCTTGCTGCTTGTTGCCGTCACTCTCTAGCGACGTTCTTTTCTTGCCTTTATATTTTCACCTGCTGACTTTCCTTGCGTTACATGGCCGTTACCTGCCTGCCGTTCCCGGCTGCCTGCTGCTGGCCGTCATAGTTTGCCTTGCTGCTTTCTGCCGTTGGCGTTCTCTCATAGCGTAACGCTGGCTTTTAGTTTGGCATTTCCTATTACTTCTCTGTCACGTGACATTGTATTCCTTTTTGGGACAAAATGTCCTTAATCTTGGGGACAAAACGTCCCTTTTCCCCAGCAATAAAAGGGGGTAGAGCCCCAAATTTTTCAAGGCCGTCCGGGGTGGTAAAGTGCCAAATTTAGCAAAAGCAAATTTTCAAGGCTACTGACTAATATATTTTTAATTTTGCAAAAATTTCGATATTTAACATTTACTTTTAAGCTGGCAAAGCAACGAGAGATTTCCGGCGGCTCTGCCAGCATTATATATATATTATATATTTATCTATTGTTTTATATTATTATAATATATATTATTTAATTATTAGAGAGAAAAAGAGAGTGTGGAAGATAATATTATTTTCTTTCTTCGTGACCAGCTGACAGACTGTTATCTTTAGCTGTTTTTAGAGCCTGCATTATATCGTTAGTTTCTCCAACCTCAACAATATAAGTACCTGCTAGCCATGTAAAGAAGTTAGCAAGTGCTACGGCATCAGCATCAGACAGACCACGTTTTTTAAATATGTCATTGCATATATTTATTACATTCTCCCTGGCTAGTTCTTCTTGAGCACTAAAGCGAAAAACGTCATACAGTGTATCAGTAAGAACTTGAACATTAGAATTTACTTTTTCTGCTACAGTATTTTCCTTGATGTTCATATAACGTTCATAAATTATATGCGTAATTATTTCAGAATTAACATTCCCTTTGCTTTTTTCTTGTTCGTATAAAAGCAAGCTGATATCTATTCCCAAAAGAGTACCAAGCAAAATACGCTTATCAAAAGGAATTGTTTTTACTTTAGCAAGTTCATAATCAGATATAGCTTTTTTCGTCACTCCTATAAGCTGACCTAATTGCACTTGCGTAACTTTTTCTTTTTTCCTTGTATCATGTATTAGCTTGCCTATTCGCTGCCGTTCTTCTAAAGTTGCCATAATTCTCACCCTAACATATATTTTATCTTATTATAGCAAAGTAAAGCTAAGTGTTACAAGAAAAAATATATTTTCGTCTTATAGTAACATAAAAGTTATTATTCGTGTATTGACATTTACTTTTTTGCATTGTATACTAGCTTTAGTAACTTATATGTTACTAAATTGAAGAATTGGGGGTGACATTATGAACGCTGACTTATTCAGATACCATGCTGCTAAAAATCATGATAATCAAAAAAGCATTGCCGCTTTCCTCGGTAAATGTTGTACTAGCATTTCTTATAAACTTTCCGGAAAGCGTGGTGACTTTAGCCGTGGAGATATTGCAAAGCTCAAAGCACGCTGGAAACTGACGCCGCAGGACATCGACGCAATTTTCTTCAGTGAAGATACTGTCAAGTAAAGTAAGGGGGCAACTCATGGAAACATTAAACGCACAAGCAAGCGCTTTAAGCACAGTAATGTATTCTGCTGATGAAGTCGCCGCAATATTGCACGTGAGCAAGTCTAAGGCATATCAGCTTATAAAAGCATGGAACAAAGAGCTTGAAGCAGCTAACAAGTTTACGCTAAGGGGTAGAATTAACCGCCGTTACCTTGAAAAGAAACTTGAACTGTAACAGGCTTTCAGAAATCGTTTTTGAGAGCTGCAAACGCAACAGGGACGCTTATTTTATAGGCGTATTCCTTAACAGGTACAAACACTAGGGCAACAAAAAAAGAACGCTCAAAACAGCGTTCTAAAGAAGTGAGGTGATAACATGGAAACAGTTTATTTAAAAGCTAAAATCGGCGCAACAATGGCAAAAGCTATTCGCCAAAAGTGCCTTGACTGTAGCGAAAACAGCGCAGAAGTCAGACAGTGCCCGGCCGTAAAGTGCCCTTTATGGGGATATAGATTCGGCTGCAAGCCTGCAACAGCTATTGCTAGATTAGAAAAAACTAACATCGTTAAGCTGCTGGAGGAGTAAACCATGGATTCAAAGTTGCCGAAAACAATTCAGCTTCGGCTTTTGAAAGAGTATATTTTTCATCGTGTACTGTCTGTACAACATTTGGCAAGCCTTAAAGATAAAGACCAAAGCTACATCCAAGGCTATGCCCAAGGACAGTTATATACCATGTGTGACCTGCTGCGTGGCGCAGGCCTGCAAGAAGAATTTAAGAAATGGAGTGAGCAATTTGAGAACTAGGACAGTTAAGCGCTTTAATTATGCCAAAGCGGCCTTTTATGTGTATCTGCTAACGATGATCATGTTTGTTGCAACCAATGCGGCGGCAAAATTCGCCTTTATTAATGGGGTGAAATAATGCAAAGCCGTACCATAACGCAAGATGAATTCGCCTTATTGAAGCAATACAGGCAGCTTTCACACGCAGAAAAGATTATAGTTAAGCGTTTTCTGAGCGGCCTGCTGTTTGATGCACAAAAAGAAAAAATCGCCCAGCGGGCAAGGCTGAGCGACAACGGCAACCATTAACGGAATTGCCAAAAGAAGCACTATTATTATATCATACAAGGCTTGCCGCCGCAACGTGGCAAGCCTTTTTAATTAGTGAGGTAACATAATGAACGGCAATTTAAAGAGTGTTGACAATTCAAAAGACACCCAAGGCAGACATAAAGACTTTATTGCAGTGCAGCGAAAAGTAAGTTTATATTTGCTGACAGCAACAGCTAAGACTAGGCAAGCATTTGATGTATGGGCGTTCTTACGCTTGCAAGCTAATGGCGAATACAATGTAACAGAACAAGGCTTGCGTAAAGCATTGCATATGAGTATTGCTTGCGTATCATGGGCGCTTGATTACCTTGCCGGAATAGATTTACTAACTATAAAGGACGATAAGGAAGTAACAGGCAAGGCGCAAGTAGTGACCGCTAACGGCAAAGCAGTGCCGAACAATCAAAAGCATTTTACAGTTTTTTGCACTAGCGCAAAATTAGAAGAAACAGCTATAGAAGCATATGCAGCAACGGCGGTATGCATTGAAGCAGAACCAGCAGAAGAACCAGCGGCGGCAAGTGTACCGCTAAGAATGCAGCAGACTAGACCAACGCAAAAGCAAAGTTTTACGGAACGAATACAGGCTAGAGAACGGGAGATACTAACCATAGGACGGCGAACTGCTGGCACTGATAGTATCCCTGGTATATTGTCCCCTAAGCAAGAAGCAATGCTGCTAGCAAGTGCAAAAGAGTATAAACAAAAAGTTGGTATTAGCGCAGGCGAACAGCAGATACATTATATGGCTGATATGATGTTAACTGCTGGCGTTTGTGAGAAAACAAAAAAAGATATTAGTGAATACATCGAGAACCACGCAAAAAGGCAGCAAGGCTCACTAATTAGTCCGTGATAACTAATTAGTGATTACCGAAAGAGCCTTGATATATCTAGTGTTTGCGGTTATAACTAATTAGTTATAACGCCCCGTGATAACTAATCAGTTACGTAATATATAGATATATATATCTAACAAGGGATAATAATATATATACTAATCTACTGTAGAAGTATATCCTAAGCGAAAAAATCATCATCATCATCAAGTTACCAAACGCCAAACAACACCCAAAGGGGGGAAGAACCATGTCAGTATACCAAGACAAGGCCACAGGAAAATATTACTTTGTCTGCACCTATAAAGATTGGCAAGGCAAGTCACACAGAAAATATACTCGTGGCTTTAAATTAGCTAGGGACGCCAAAGCAGCCGAACGAGATTTTCTAAACCAACAGCACGGCACAAACTGCATGAGTTTTAAGGCCTTGTATGAATTATATATAGCTGATTGCCGGGCAAGGCTGAAAGAAAGTACAGTGATCAGCAAGGATTCACTTTTTCAACATTCCATACTGCCGTTCTTTCAGAGATTCGACAACATAGGCAACATAACGCCAGCGCACGTCCGGCAATGGCAAAATGAATTGCTGACAAAGTACAAGCCTACTTCTTGCCGACGGATTCACAGCCAGCTTTCAGCAATATTTAATTTCGCCGTAAAATATTACGGCCTTGCAAGGAACGTAGCCTGCATTGCTGGCGGTATTGGAAAACGCAAGGCAGATAGCTCCAGCTATTGGACGCTGGAAGAATTCGAAAAGGCTATTGAACAGGTACAGGCATTGCAGGACAAAGCAGCCTTGACAGTATTATTTTATAGCGGCCTGCGTGTTGGTGAATTATTGGCGCTGACAGTCGCAGACTATGATAACAAAGCCAATACCATAACAGTAACAAAGACACTGTCACGCACGGCCACAGGCTATGTAATAGCGCCACCAAAGACACCAAAGTCAAGAAGAACAGTCACTATTCCTTGCAAGGCTAGTGCCGTGTTAAATGCCTACATAGCGACACTATACGAACCACAGCCACGAGATACTATTTTTATTGGCTTGAACGGAAACCACCTTGCCTATGTTATTAAGCTGGCAGCCGCTGGCGCTGATGTAAAAAAAATCAGAGTGCATGACCTGCGACACAGTCACGCCAGCTTGCTGATAAACAACGGCGCAAATATAAAGGCCGTATCTGAACGGCTAGGGCATGACGATATAAAAACCACGCTGAACACCTACGGACACTTATACAAAAACCAAGATAACGCACTTGCCGCAATGCTGGACAAATTATAAAGTGTTGCAGAAGTGTTGCGCCTATAACAAAACAGAACGCCGAAACCCGCTTGCCTAACGGATTTTCAGCGTTCTGTCTGTTTTTGGAGGAGAAAATATGAATTTGCTTAAAAAGCAAATAGCAGCTTGTTTAAAAGTAGAGGAGCTAACCAATGCACTTAAGGAAATTGTCAAGGTCAAAGGTCAAGGCTGCAATGCAAAATCAGGAAGGGACGATATACATTGGTTAGCCATCACTAACTTCATGATTATTGTAGCACATATTTTTACAGTTAGCAATAGCTAATTTTAATTTTTTTATTTTTTTCCCGCGATTACCGCTGCGTGCAAAAAAACAACGCAGTCACGTTGCCGTTTTACGGAATACGTAACTGCGTTTAAGCTTGTAATTGTTATACTTCCGGAGTTTTCTCCTCTGCATTTTCTTTAGCCTGCTCCTGCTGCAGCAAAGCCATAAACTGCTCACCGGTGATAGTTTCCTTCTCAAGCAGATACTGTGCCAGTACATCCAGCTTATCTCTGTTGTCCTGCAAAATCGTGCGTGCCTTTGCGTGAGCCTCCTTAATCAACGCCAAAACCTTGGCATCAATCTTGCCGGCTGTAGTTTCACTGCACTGCAGGGCAGCGTCACCGCCCAGATAACGATTGGCCACAACCTCGGTAGCCATCATATCAAATTCTTCCGTCATACCCAGACGCGTTACCATGCTGCGTGCCAGCTTGGTTGCCTGCTCGATATCATTGGAAGCACCGCTGGTAATGCTGCCGAAAACAACCTCCTCGGCACTGCGGCCGCCGGTCATGGTTACAATCTTGTTGAACAGCTCTTCCTTGGTCATCAGCACGCTGTCATTTTCGCTGATTTGCATGGTGTAGCCCAAAGCTCCGTTAGTACGCGGAATAATAGTAATCTTGTGTACCGGAGCACTGTGCTTCTGCATAGCAGCAACAAGTGCATGGCCAATTTCGTGGTAGGCAATAACCTTTTTCTCTGCGGGAGAAATTACCGCACCCTTACGCTGATACCCGGCGATAACGGTTTCAATGGATTCCTCCAGATCTTCCTGCTCCACCACGTTACGATGCATTTTTACAGCTCGCAACGCACCCTCGTTGATAATGTTGGCGAGCTCCGCACCGCTGGCTCCGGCTGTTGCCCGCGCCAACGTGCCATAGTCGATATTGTCTGCCATACGCACGTTACGTGCATGAACCTTCAGGATAGCCTCACGGCCTTTCAGATCCGGCAGTTCAACAGGAATGCGGCGGTCAAAACGTCCCGGACGCAAAAGCGCCTTATCCAAGGATTCCGGACGGTTGGTAGCCGCTAAGATTACTACGCCCTTGCTGCCGTCAAAGCCGTCCATCTCACTCAGCAGCTGATTCAAAGTCTGCTCGCGTTCATCATTGCCGCCGAATTGACCGTTATCACGGCGTTTGCCGATGGCATCGATTTCATCGATAAATACTATGCAAGGCGCCTTTTCCTGCGCCTGCTTGAACAAATCGCGCACACGGGCAGCACCCATGCCGACGAACATTTCTACAAATTCACTGCCGCTGATGCTGAAGAACGGCACCTTGGCTTCACCTGCTACCGCACGCGCCAGCAAGGTTTTACCTGTACCGGGAGGGCCTACCAGCAATGCACCCTTCGGCATGTTGGCACCGATATCCTTGTACTTGCCGGGATTATGCAGAAAATCCACCAGCTCCATCAGTGCTTCCTTAGCCTCGTCCTGACCTGCTACATCGGCAAAGCTTTTGCCTGTCTGCGCTTCCACATAGACCTTGGCATTACTCTTGCCGAAGCTCATAGCGTTGCCGCCCATGCGCTTGCCCATGAAGTACATAAACAGCTGTCCAAGTCCAAAGAAAATCAGAATAGGCAGTACCCAATTGGTGAAAAAGGTTACAAGCGGACTTTGTTCCTTAGGCACAACCTGCGTAAATTCTACCTTACTCTTCATCAGGCGGTTGGCCAGCTCCGGGTCCTCCACCCTGCCGGTAACATAAATTTCCTTTTCGTTGTTCTTATCAACCGCAGCCAGACGCTTATCGGTAATTTCTACCTTAGATACCTTGCCTTCATCCACCATCTGAAGAAAATTATTATAGGAAACCTCCTTCATTTTCGGGTTGAAGAACATTGGCATGATTACGGAATTGAATACCAGAATCAAAACCAGCATCAGCATATAATAATACGTCAATGGCCGTTTTTTACCATTGTTATCGTTCATCATTTCATCTCCTCGCTATGCTTTATAAGTATTATTGTATACCTATTTATAGCAATAAACAAACGAAAAAAATGTGAAGCTGATTGTATCGTCAACACAAAAAGTGTTAAAAAATCACACTCTCCCCGTCCCCTGCAAGAATACTTGTATACATGCGTCCTATCCCTTGAATTTACATGCCGTTTTCTATACAATTAGCATGTAACTATCTAAGGAGGTCAAACTTATGCCTAAAATTAATACAGTTTTAGTTGCTAACCGCGGCGAAATCGCCATCCGCGTTTTCCGCGCCTGCAACGAATTAGGAATCCGTACTGTTGCTATATATTCCAAGGAGGACACCCTGTCCCTGCATCGCAACAAAGCCGACGAGGCCTACATGGTAGGCGAAGGCAAAAGTCCGACCGACGCTTATCTTGATATCGAAGACATTCTGCGCGTAGCCAAGGAGCATGACGTAGATGCCATCCATCCCGGTTATGGCTTTTTATCCGAAAACAGTAATTTAGCACGCCGCTGTGCTGAGGAAGGCCTGATTTTCATCGGCCCGCGTCTGGAGCACCTGGTAATGTTCGGCGACAAAATCAACGCCCGTAAACAGGCCGAGCTGGCAGGCATCCCCATGATTCCCGGCAGCAAGGGTACAGTAAACAGCCTCGATGAGGTACTGGCCTTTGGTGAAAAATGCGGCTATCCTATCATCATTAAAGCAGTCAACGGCGGCGGCGGCCGCGGTATGCGCGTTGTTCACAGCGCCGAAGAAGCCATAACTGCCTACGACATGGCTAAAAGCGAAGCTAAAAAAGCCTTTGGCAATGATGAAATATATCTGGAAAAATATCTGCAAAATCCGAAACACATTGAAGTACAGATTATCGGCGATACCCACGGCAATTTAATGCATCTGTTTGAGCGCGACTGCTCCGTACAGCGCCGCCACCAGAAGCTGGTTGAAATTGCTCCGGCCTTCGCTCTGCCTATAGAACAGCGCAAAGCCATCTGCGAGGCTGCTGTCAAGCTGATGAAAAATGTTGACTACATCAGCGCCGGCACCGTAGAATTTTTGGCTACTCCCGACGGCAAGTTCTACTTCATCGAGGTTAACCCCCGCATTCAGGTTGAGCACACCGTTACCGAGCAAATTACCGGTATCGACATTGTACAGACACAAATCAAGATTGCCGAGGGCTACAACCTGCACGGCCCGGAAATCGCCCTGCCGCAGCAGGATGAGCTGACCACCATCGGCCATGCTATCCAATGCCGTATTACCACCGAGGACCCGTCCAACAACTTTATGCCCGATACCGGCAAGCTGATTACCTACCGCAGCGGCGGCGGCTTCGGCATCCGTCTGGACGGCGGCAACGCCTTCACCGGCTCCGTCATCACTCCGTATTACGATTCTCTGCTGGTTAAGGCTACCACCTGGGGCCTCACTCACCAGATTGCAATTACCAAGATGCTGCGCTGCTTAAAAGAATTCCGTATCCGCGGCGTCAAAACCAATATCCAGTTTTTGGAAAACGTACTGCAGAACCCGCACTTCATCAAGGGCGATTATACTACCGACTTTGTTGATAATACACCGGAGCTGTTTGTCTTCCAGAAAACCTTGGACCGCGGCAACAAGCTGCTGAACTACATCGCTGACATTACCGTCAACGGTTATTCCAACGTCGGCGTACAGCCGAAGCCGGACTTTGCACCGCTGAATATGCCCAAACCCTACAACGGCATTCTGGCGCTGGGTGCTAAGCACGTTCTGGATACCCGCGGACCTGAAGGTCTGGCTGAATGGGTACTGGCACAGCAGGAGGTTCTGCTCACAGACACCACCTTCCGTGATGCGCATCAGTCCCTCTTCGCAACCCGCCTGCGTACTGCCGATATGCTGCGCGTTATGCGCGACACCGCCGGTAAACTGCCCGGACTCTTCTCCTTTGAATGCTGGGGCGGCGCTACCTTTGACGTAGCCTATCGCTTCCTCGATGAAAGCCCCTGGCAACGTCTGGCACAGTTCCGTCAGGCTGCTCCGAACATTCTCTTCCAGATGCTGCTGCGCGGTGCCAACGCCGTAGGCTACACCAGCTATCCGGATAATGTTGTTAAGCAGTTCATCAAGCTGGCAGCAAAGAACGGTATCGACGTTTTCCGTATCTTCGACAGCCTCAACGGTCTGGACAATATGCGCCTGTCGATTGACACCGTCCGCGAATGCGGCAAGGTAGCAGAGGCAGCACTGTGCTACACCGGCGATATTCTCGACCCCAACCGCGATAAATACGATTTACATTACTACATCAATATGGCTAAGGAGCTGGAAAAAGCCGGCGCCAACATCATCGCCATCAAGGATATGGCCGGCCTGTTGAAGCCGGAAGCAGCTTACCGCCTTGTAAGCAGCCTCAAATCCTACGTCAACGTACCTATCCATCTGCACACCCACGAGGGCAGCGGCAACGCTATCTACACCTACGCGCGTGCAATTGATGCCGGCGTTGATATCGTAGATACTGCTATGAGCGCCATGAGCAACGGTACCTCCCAACCCAGCGGCAGCAGCCTGTACTACGCACTCAGCGGTCATCCGCGTCAACCGCGTCTTGACGTAGACGCTATGAACGAGCTGTCCCGTTATTGGGAAACTGTACGCCCCTACTACAAGGCTGCCGACAGAACTGAAAACTTTCCCAACCCCGAGGTTTACGTACACGAAATGCCTGGCGGACAATATACCAACCTCAAGCAGCAGGCGCAGGCTCTGGGCCTTATCCATCGCTGGGAGGAAATCAAGGATATGTATCACCGCGTATCCATGATGTTCGGCGATTTAATCAAGGTTACTCCGTCCTCCAAGGTTGTCGGTGATATGGCACTCTTCATGGTGCAGAATGAGCTGACGGAAGAGGATGTTTACGCTAAGGGCGATATTCTGGACTTCCCGGCCTCCGTTGTGGAATTCTTCGAAGGACGCATCGGCACTCCGTACCAGGGCTTCCCCGAAAAGCTGCAGAAGCTGGTGCTCAAGGGACGCACTCCCATCAGCGAGCGTCCGGGCGCTGTACTGCCTCCGGTAGATTTTGAGGATGTACGCGCTAAGCTCAAAGAGCTGGAAGCAGGCTTGGTCAGGCACTTACGAAGAGTGATTTTAAAGTTTAAATTC
>OGYE01001191.1_pt1 | contig 17075 bp, 16 predicted proteins | sample 1576471 | NCBI WGS metagenome assembly OGYE01 (sample SAMEA3541532, study PRJEB24748) | human gut metagenome | biome: human gut; feature: human-associated habitat; material: faeces | place: China | collected 2012
GGTACTGATGGAGCGTGCGGAAGAACCGGGCAAAGGTTTCCTGGGTCAAGTCTTCTGCAAAGCTGGAGTCCTTGATATGTAGGTGGCAGTAACGCAATATCTTTGGGTAATACTTCCGCACAAAGGATTCGATGGCCTGATCATCGCCATTTTGCATTCTGTGCAGGAGCAGGAAATCGCCGTCCATGTTTCCCCTCCTCTCCTGTGGATTAAAAGCGCTTTCAATTAGTATAACGAAGCAGAGCGGCAAAAAGATAGTCTGAGATGAAATATTTTTACGCTGGAGCTGTTAAAAAAGCCCTCCCCAGAAAAACGCAGATCCTCTCTGGAAACAGAAAGGGTCTGCGTTTTTGGGCATCGAGGCTGTGTTTATTATATGGAAGGAATATTGAATGGAAGAATTGTTCAGAGTGGGGGTAATCAGCAATACTCACGGAATTAGAGGCGAGGTTAAGGTTTATCCAACAACAGATAACGTAAGACGTTTTGACGATTTAAAAGAAGTAATACTTGATACAGGAAAGGAACAACTTAACCTTCATGTGACAAGCGTAAAATATTTCAAAAACATGGTTATTTTAAAATTTAAAGAATTTGATAATATTAATGATATTATCCCGTACAAGGGAATGGATTTACTTGTTACAAGAGAGAATGCAATTCCTTTGGAAGAGGGAGAATATTACATAGCTGACATTATAGGAAGCAAAGTAATAACAGATGAGGACAAAATATTAGGAACGCTTACAGATGTTTTGCAAACAGGCGCAAATGATGTATATGTTGTGAAAACAAAAGATGGAAAAGAAGTATTATTACCATCCATTGAAGAATGTATACTTGATAGAGACATAGAAAATAAAATTGTTAAAGTACATATAATGAAAGGACTTTTAGATTAATGAATTTTCACGTACTTACACTATTTCCGGAAATGATTGAGCAGGGCATAAATACAAGTATTACAGGTCGTGCCATTGAAAAAGGACTTATAAGTTTAAATGCAATAAATATAAGAGATTATGCAGGAAACAAGCATGGTCAGGTAGATGATTATCCTTATGGTGGTGGGGCAGGCATGGTTATGCAACCGGGACCTGTTTACAGAAGTTATGAATCAGTGACTGAAAAGATTGGATATAAGCCAAGGGTTATATATCTTACACCACAAGGCAAGGTTTTTAATCAGAGTATGGCAGAAGAATTTTCCCAGGAAGAAGATTTGGTATTTCTCTGTGGACATTATGAGGGAATAGATGAGAGAGTTCTTGAAATGATAGTTACAGACAATGTTTCTATCGGTGATTATGTTTTAACAGGTGGAGAATTACCTTCAATGGTTATGATAGATGCCATATCAAGACTGGTACCTGGTGTACTTAATAATGATGTGTCAGCAGAATTTGAATCTTTTAATGATAATCTATTGGAATATCCACAGTATACCAGACCGGCAAGTTTTATGGAAAGGGAAGTTCCGCCTATATTGTTATCAGGAAATCATCCAAAAGTTGAGGAATGGCGCAGACAGCAGTCTATCCTTAGAACTATGGAAAGACGACCTGATTTAATGGAAAAGGCAGAATTAACAAAGCAGGACATTAAATTTATAAAAAGTCTTGATAAATAATAAAAGTTATGTTACTATAACAAATGCTGTAATAAGATTGGCTTTAGAATTATGCCAATTTTTAAGAAAATAAAAGATGGTCCTCTGTTACAGAATATTGTATTAAGAACATCGGAATAAATAAGGAGGCTATTATGCAGGAATTAATTAAGGAAATTGAAGCAGCTCAGATTAAAGAAGTTACAGATTTTAACGTAGGTGATACAATTAAGGTTCACGCTAAGATTGTAGAAGGAAACCGTGAAAGAATCCAGGTTTTTGAAGGTCTTGTAATTAAGAAACAGGGTGGAAGCAACAGAGCTACTTTTACAGTAAGAAAGCAGTCAAGTGGAATCGGCGTTGAAAGAACATGGCCATTATACTCACCATCAATCGCTAACATCGAAGTTGTTAGAAGAGGTAAAGTAAGAAGAGCTAAACTTAACTACATCAGAAACAGAGTAGGTAAAGCTGCTAAGGTTAAAGAATTAGTTAAATAATACTATGCAGAAAGCATTGGTATGCTTGATGTATACCTGAGTATAAAAGAAGCGGGTTTTCACTCGCTTCTTTTTTTGAAAAGATTAAAAAAGATAGCGTAATGACTTTGAGAGAGTTTTTTGTTATAATGAAAAAGATGTTTAAACACCAGAAGTTAGATTAGTAGGAGAATAAATATGGATTATCATTGGTATCCCGGTCATATGACGAAAGCTGTTCGTCAGATGAAAGAAGATATAAAATTAATAGATTTGGTAATAGAATTACTTGATGCAAGAATACCTTTAAGCAGTAGAAATCCCGATATAGATGATTTGGGAAAAAATAAGGCAAGACTAGTTCTTTTGAATAAATCGGATTTGGCTGATGAAACAGACAACAATAAGTGGATTCAGTATTTTAAAGATAAAGGAATTATTGCTTTAAAGATTAATTCAAAAAATAAACAGGGAATTAAAGAAATTAATAATGCAGTTCAGATTGCCTGCAAGGAAAAAATCGAAAGAGACAAAAAAAGAGGTATCATTAACCGCCCTGTAAGAGCAATGGTAGTTGGAATCCCTAATGTTGGTAAATCCACATTTATTAATGCTTACGCAGGACGTGCTGCTGCAAAGACAGGAAACAAGCCGGGAGTTACAAAAGGAAAACAGTGGATTAAATTAAGTGTCGTTGGTAAATTAAATAAAAATTTGGAATTACTGGATACACCGGGAATCCTTTGGCCTAAGTTTGATGATCAGACAATTGGAATGCATTTGGCGTTTATAGGTTCAATGAATGACAACGTTTTGGACGTTACGGAATTGGCATATCAGCTTGTAAAATTACTTGCAACAACATATCCTAAGGCAGTAGTTGAACGCTACAAAATCGAAGGACATGAAGATCCGTTACAGGTTATGTATCAGGTAGCTGAGGCAAGAGGTTGTAAGCTTAAAGGCAATCAGCCTGACCTTGAAAAAACAAGCAAAATAATAATGGATGATTTCCGAGCAGGAAAACTTGGAAGAATCACATTGGACAAGATATAAAATACAAAGTCTGATAATTAAATGATTATTATATAAAGAAGACATTATTGTTTAATTCAGATAGATAATTTTGATTTAAATCGAAAGCGAAAATTAAAATGGAAAGTATAAGCAACATAAAAGATATATTCAATAATACACCTGAGAACAAACTGCAGATGTTTATTGAACAATACAAAGATGATAGCCGTCAGGGAGTTGCAAATCTTGTGAAAAGAGCTGCAAAAAAGATTGATGATTATAATAAAGAAATTGAAAGAACATATAAATTAAGCGAATTTGAAAGAAAATACTCAGATTACGAATTTATATGCGGGATAGACGAAGTAGGCCGTGGACCATTGGCAGGGCCTGTTGTTGCAGGGGCTGTAATATTACCAAAAGATTGTGACATATTATACATTAATGACTCAAAGAAGCTTTCAGCCAAGAAAAGAGAAGAGCTATATGAAGTAATAATGGAGAAAGCAGTCTGCGCAAAAACAGCAGTTGTAAGTCCTAAAGTAATAGACGAAATAAACATACTTCAGGCAACTTATGAAGCAATGCGTCAGGCAATATCAATGTTAGAGCCACAGCCAACATTACTTCTAAATGATGCAGTAAACATACCCGGAGAACCAATGAAACAGGTATCCATAATAAAAGGCGATGCAAAAAGTATATCAATAGGTGCAGCAAGCATCATTGCGAAAGTAACAAGAGATGCAATGATGGTGGAATACGACAAAATATATCCTGAATATGATTTTGCATCAAACAAAGGATATGGTTCAGCTAAACATATAGAAGCTTTGAAGAAATACGGACCATGTCCAATTCATAGAAAATCGTTTATTCATAACTTTATTTAGTTGTGTATCGGTTGGTTCCTTATGGATGCTGAATTAACGTTTGATGTAAAAGGGGGATTTTTTTGAACAAAAGAGGAAGAGGAAGTTTTTATGAAGAAGTTTGTGTTGAATATCTTATTAAAAACGGATTTGATATTTTACATAGGAATTATAGGTGTAAGTTAGGTGAGATTGATATTATAGCTAAGAAGGATGATATTATCCGTTTTATTGAGGTTAAGTTTAGAGGCAGTGGTAGTTATGGCTCTGCTTTGGAGGCTGTTGATTTTAGAAAACAGCGCAGGATTATGAGAGCAGCGTCATGGTTTTTGAATGAGTATGGACTAAATGATGCTCAGTGCAGTTTTGATGTGATGACTGTTGAAAATAATGAGGCAAGGTATTATTTTAATTGTTATGGAGGAATATAATGGAATATATTAAGTTAAATAAGGAAAGTGGAAGTACCACAAGGATTAATTTTAATAATGGTGTTCCATATATTAGTTATAGAATTTTAGATGATATTCCATGGCTTAAGAATGCTGTTTCTACCAGATTAGGTGGTGTTAGCAAGGATTACCTTGCCAGTATGAATTTGGGCTTTAACCGAGGGGATTTAGATGAAAATGTCATTAGAAACCATGAAATTTTTGCTAATGTCATTGGTGTTAATCCTAAGAATATTGTTACAGGCAATCAGACTCACACAACTAATGTTAAGGTTGTTACTAAAGACGATTGTGGAAAGGGCATATATAGAGATAGAAATTATACGGATATAGATGGTCTTATTACTAATGAAAAAGGTATAGTCCTTGCAACTTATTATGCAGATTGTGTGCCTCTTCTTATTGTGGATACTAAGAATAAAGCCATTGGGCTTTCTCATTCCGGTTGGCGTGGAACTGTTGGAAAGATTGGAAAAGTTACAATAGAGAAGATGGGAGAACTTTACGGTACAAAACCTGAAGATATCGTGGCATGTATTGGCCCGTCAATTTGTCAGAAATGTTATGAAATAAGTGAAGAAGTTGCAGTTCAGTTTAAGGAAGCCTTCCCTGATAATATTAAGGAGATTCTTATTGATAAAGGCAATGGAAAATATCAGCTTGATTTGTGGGAATGCAATAGAATTAATTTTAAAGAAGCAGGTGTTTTACCTGAAAATATAAAGGTGACAGATATATGTACCTGTCATAACACAGATGTGTTGTTTTCACATAGAGGACATAACGGTAAGCGCGGAAACTTAGGTGCATTTTTATCAATTGTATAAATGGGACAATAGAGTTAAAGATATTTGGAAGATGTTTACAAATATGTACTAATATTGTAAAATCTAGTGATAAAGGAGAAAAATATGAGTAAACCAATAGTAGCAATAGTAGGTAGACCAAATGTTGGAAAATCTACCTTATTTAATGCTTTAGCAGGAAAAAAGATTTCCATAGTAAAAGATACTCCGGGTGTTACAAGAGATAGAATACACGCGGATGTTGACTGGCTTGATCATAAATTTACAATGATTGACACAGGTGGTATTGAGCCGGACAGTAATGATATTATTCTCTCACAAATGAGAGAACAGGCGCAGATTGCCATTGACACAGCAGATGTTATTATTTTTATGACAGATGTTAAGCAGGGACTTGTAGATTCAGATGCAAAAGTTGCAGATATGCTAAGACGAAGCCATAAGCCTGTTATTCTTGTAGTAAACAAGGTAGACAATTTTAACAAAATGATGGCAGATGTGTATGAGTTCTATAATTTGGGAATAGGTGATCCTGTTCCTATTTCAGCGTCGCAGCGTAGTGGTCTTGGTGATATGCTCGATAAGGTTGTAAACTATTTTGCTGACTTAAATTTGGAGCAAGAAGAAGATGACAGACCAAGAATAGCAATCGTAGGAAAACCTAACGTAGGTAAGTCTTCCATTATCAATAAGATTACAGGAGAAAGTCGTGTTATTGTTTCAAATATTGCAGGAACAACAAGAGATGCCATCGATACTGACGTCAAATGGAACGGTAAGGATTATGTATTTATTGATACAGCCGGACTTAGAAGAAAGTCTAAGGTTAAGGAAGAGATAGAAAAATACAGTATTATCAGAACGGTAACTGCAGTTGAAAGAGCAGATGTTGTTATTATTGTAATAGATGCTGTTGAAGGCGTTACAGAGCAGGATGCCAAGATTGCAGGAATTGCTCACGAAAACGGCAAGGGTATAATTATTGCAGTAAATAAGTGGGATGCAATTGAGAAAAATGATAAGACAGTCTATGAATACACTAATAAGGTTAGAGATATTTTATCATTTATGCCATATGCAGAGATTATGTTTATTTCTGCCAAGACAGGTCAGAGATTGCCTAAACTTTTTGATATGATTGATTTTGTAATTGCTAATCATGCAATGAGAATTGAAACAGGTGTTGTTAACGAAATTATGGCGGAAGCTGTTGCATTACAGCAGCCACCTTCAGATAAGGGTAAGAGACTTAAACTTTATTATATTACACAGGTTTCTGTTAAACCGCCTACATTTGTTATTTTTGTAAATGATAAGCAGTTAATGCATTTTTCATATACAAGATACATTGAAAATAAAATAAGAGAAGCTTTCGGATTTAAAGGAACACCTCTCAGATTTATTATACGTGAAAGAAAGGAAGACAAGTAATGATCTGGCAAAAGATAGTATGTGTTTTAATCGGATATGTTTTTGGACTGTTTCAGACAGGGTTTATTATAGGAAAGATGAAACACATTGACATAAGAGATTATGGAAGTGGAAATTCAGGAACAACTAATGCAATGCGTACATTAGGAAAGAAAGATGGATTTATAACATTTTTTGGTGATGCACTAAAGGCTGTTTTTGCTATGATGCTTACATATTTTCTGTTTAGAAATGGTGTATGTAAGGACCATATGTTTATAATAGCTTTATATACGGGAATTGGTGCAATCCTTGGACATAATTTTCCTTTTTATATGAACTTTAAAGGTGGAAAGGGTATTGCAGCATCAGCAGGATTAATTTTTGCACTTGCATTTTTTGACTGGAAGTTTTTAGCATTAGGTTTTTGTACGTTTTTTATAGCATTAATAATTACAAAATATGTTTCTTTTAGTTCATTGTGCCTTATGACAGGTTTTTTTATTGAATTTATTGTTTGGGGGCAGCTTGGTATGGTGCATAACCTTGAAAGCCAGGATAAAGTGGAAGCATATATTCTTGTTGGATTTTTGACAGTATTGTCATATATCAGACATAAAGAAAACATAAAGAGACTGATTAACGGAACGGAAAGAAAAATCGGTCAAAAGAAGGAGGCGTAATATGTCTAAAGTAACTGTTTTAGGTGGTGGCGGTTGGGCCATTGCCTTGGCAAAGGTATTAAATGAAAATGGTCATAATGTAACATTATGGTCTGCACTTGAAAGGGAAGTTGAAGCTCTTACAAAAGAAAGAGAAAATAAGGTTGGACTTCCGGGAGTTAAAATTCCTGAGAAAATCAAGATTACGAATGATATTAAAGAAGCCGTAAAGGATTCGAAAATGATAGTTATGGCAGTTGCATCATCTTTTGTAAGAAGTACTTCAGAACTTCTTAAAGATATTGTTCCAGACGGTCAGATTATTGTTGACGTGGCAAAGGGAATTGAAGATGGAACATTCTATACAATGACAGAAGTTATTGAAGATGTAATTCCTACAGTTAATGCTGTAGTTTTATCTGGTCCAAGTCATGCGGAAGAAGTAGGTTTACAGGTTCCTACAGCAGTTGTTGTTGGAGCTAAGACATTTGAAACAGCAAGCTTTGTTCAGAGACTTTTCTCAAATGATTATTTTAGAGCATATACAAGTCCTGACAGAAAGAGCATTGAACTTGGTGGCTCTTTAAAGAATGTTATTGCCCTTGCAGCAGGTATTGCTGACGGTTTAGGATATGGCGATAATACGGAGGCTGCTCTTATGACAAGAGGTATTAAGGAAATAACACAGCTTGGTGTAGCCATGGGTGGTCATTCAAGAACGTTCCATGGTCTTTCAGGAATCGGTGATCTTATTGTTACATGCGGAAGTAAACATTCACGTAACAGAAGAGCAGGTATTCTTATTGGAAAAGGCTATACTTTAGATGAAGCGGTTAAGGAAGTTAATATGGTTGTTGAAGGTGCAGTTTCAGCCAAGGCAGCTCTTGAACTTGCACACAAATATAACGTGGATATGCCTTTGGTAGAAAGTGTTAATCAGGTATTATTTGAAAACAAGCCTGCCAAGGAAGCTATGAGAGATATTATGAAGAGAGATTTAACACATGAATTTCCTGATTTGGTTTGGGAGTAGGATATGAATGATTTAAATGCAAAAAAAGAAGAATTTGTAAAACAGTTTGAAGGTTTGGAGTCCACTTTTTCTGAAATAAAAATGCTTATGACTTATTACGAGTGTGCCATTTTGGAAGTAAAAACCAAGCTTGATGTTTTAAATAAAGAATTTCAGGCTAACGAGCTTAGAAATCCAATAGAAACAATAAAAACACGTATAAAGTCTCCTGCAAGCATAATGGAGAAATTAGAAAGAAAAGGTTTTGAACTTTCTATTCAGTCAATAAAGGATAATCTTGATGATGTGGCAGGAATAAGAGTTATCTGTTCTTTTGTAGATGATATATACAAGGTTGCAGATATGCTGACTAATCAGGATGATATTAAGATTTTATCTAAAAAGGATTATATTAAAAATCCAAAGAAGAATGGATATAGAAGTCTTCACCTTGTTGTTGAAATACCTATTTTTCTTTCAAATGAGAAGAAACCAATGCGTGTGGAAGTTCAGATTAGAACAATTGCAATGGACTTTTGGGCAAGTCTTGAGCATGAAATACATTATAAAAAGTTTTCAAATTCAAATGTGGAAGCCGTAAAACAGCTTACGGAATGTGCAGATGTAATTTATGAAACGGATATGAAGATGTTAAAGATTAGAAAAAATCTTTTAGATGAAGAGGATTAGAAAATAAGGAGTTTATTAATGTCAGCCAAGAGAGTTCTTTCACAAAAACATAAAGGTAAAAAAGGATTGGCAGCCTTTTTATTCAGTCGTTTCTTTTTATTCGGCTTAATGGTTGTCCTTCAGGTACTAATGTTTGTATTTTTTGCCTATAATGCATCTGTAGAAAAAAATCTTAATTATGTAATAATGGTATTACAGTTTGTACTTATTATTTACATTGCAAACGATAAATCGGATCCTACAATGAAACTGGTTTGGATAATGTTTATTATGTTTGTACCGGCTATTGGCTGTATGATGTATCTTTATTTTATGCTTCAACCGGGTTCTCTTATGCTAAAAAAGAGACTTGAACATATTAATCTTAATTCAGGTAAATACTTAGATCCTGACCAGAACATATATAATGAATTACAAATACTGGATAAGCAGGTTTCATCTCTTACAAAATATGTATATGAAAACACAGGTTGTCCGGTGTACAAAAATACGGATGTTACATATTTAGAAAGTGGAGAGAAAAAATACGGAATCCTTCTTGATGAATTAAAGAAAGCAAAGAAGTTTATTTTTCTTGAATACTTTATAATAGAGCAGGGAGAAGTATGGGACTCTGTTCTTGAAGTATTATGTGAAAAGATAAGAGAGGGTGTTGAAGTAAGGGTAATGTATGACGGACTATGTTCCTTGTCTAAACTACCAATAGGATATTTTAAAAAGTTAAGGGAATTAGGTATTAAGTCTAAACCATTTGCGCCTGCAAGACCCTTTTTTACAACACAGCAGAATAACAGAGATCATAGAAAGATTTTAGTTATTGATGGCAAAGTTGCATTTACAGGTGGCATAAATCTGGCTGATGAATATATGAATATTGTGGAAAGATTCGGTTACTGGAAAGATACAGGTGTAATGCTTAAGGGAGATGCAGTAAGAAGTTTCACTCTTTTGTTCTTGCAGATGTGGAATGTTACCGAAAAGAATATTGAAGGTTATAGCAGATATTTAAATATTACCATACCTACACCTGAAACGGCAGATGGTTATGTTATGGGCTATGGAGATGATCCTTACGGTAAGGAACGTGTTGGCGAGTCTGTATACTTACATATGATTAATACGTCTACTAAATATCTTCATATAGTATCGCCATATCTGGTTATAGATAATGTTATGATGTCATCGTTAAAGTTTGCAGCTAAGCGTGGCGTTGATGTAAAAATTATTATGCCGGGGATCCCCGACAAGGAATATGCTTATTGTCTTGCAAGAACATATTATGCAGAACTTATTGAAGCAGGAGTTGAAATTTATGAATTTACTCCGGGATTTACTCATGCAAAGATGTTTATTAGTGATGATGAAAAGGCAACAGTAGGAACAATAAATCTAGACTATAGAAGTTTGTTTCTTCATTTTGAGGATGGTTGCTTTATTTACAAAAATAAGGTTATAAATCGAATAGAGGAAGACTATCAGAAGATGCTTAGTGCATCAAAGAGAGTCTCACTTATGGATTGTAGGAACAGACCTACATATTACAAAATATGTGGAATGCTTTTAAGACTTTTGGCACCGTTAATGTAGATAATCAAACTTTTAATGTATAGAAAATTTAATCAATATAAGAATAACAAAGACAAATATATGGTTTTAGTTAAAAATAAAACTGGTATATTTGTCTTTTTTTCGCATATATATTAATAGTCACATGGGAATAATAAAATATGGGGGTAGGCTATGGACTTTAACGTATACAAAGATATTGAAAAGAGAACTAACGGTGAGATTTACATAGGTGTTGTAGGCCCTGTAAGAACAGGAAAATCTACTTTTATTAAGAATTTTATGGATATTGCAGTTGTGCCTAATATAAAAGATGAGAATGAAGTGAGAAGAACTATGGATGAACTTCCGCAATCTTCAGCAGGAAAAACAATTATGACTACTGAGCCTAAATTTATACCTAACAAGGCAGTTAATATTAAATTAGGTGAAAAGGCTAATCTAAAAGTAAGATTAATTGACTGCGTGGGTTTTATGGTTAATGGAGCTACAGGTCACATGGAAGAGGATAAAGAGAGAATGGTAAAAACCCCTTGGTTTGATTATGATATACCATTCTCAAAAGCCGCAGAGATAGGAACCGAAAAAGTGATTTCCGAACATTCAACAATAGGAATTGTTATAACTTCTGATGGAAGTTTTACGGATTTAGATGTGGAAGAATATAATAAGGCTCTTGATAAAACAATAAATGAGCTTAAAAACATAAATAAACCTTTTATAATTTTGGTAAATTCAATTAATCCTGATTCAATGGAATGCAAAATGCTTCGTGACCAAATAGCAGAAAAATATAATGTGTCAACATTATCTATTAACTGTCTGCGTTTAACGGAGAAAGACGTAACAGATATTTTAGAGAATATTTTGTTTGAATTTCCAATAAGTGAAATAATATTTAATGTGCCTAAATGGTTGGAAATAATAGGCACAGAGCACAAATTAATGAAGTATATTATTGAATATTCCCGGAGAATATTAGAATCTTTCATAAAAATAAAAGATATAAAAACATTAAACTTAAACCCTGACAAAGAATATGTAAAAAGCATTCAAATGGCAGCCATAGAATTGTCAACAGGCAGACTTATATTAAATTATGACATTGATGAAAGTTATTATTATGAAACTTTATCTGAAATGGCAGGCACAAAAATCGAAAATCAGCTTCAATTGATTAAAATGGTAAAAGAATTGTCAATGGAGAAAAACACATATATAAAAGTTAATGAGGCAATTAACAAGGTAAAAACCACCGGTTACGGAATAGTAACACCTGATAAGGAAGACATTGTTTTGGAAAATCCTGAGCTGATTAAAAGTGGAAATAAGTTTGGAGTGAAAATTAAGGCAACTGCACCGTCAATTCATTTTGTTAAGGCTAATATTCTTACAGAAATTTCGCCAATAATAGGAAGCGAGGAACAGGCAAGAGATTTAATAGAATTTATTAATGAAAAAGAACAGGACTCTAATGTTTGGGAAACTAATATTTTCGGAAAAACCATTGGGGAAATCGTTGATGAGGGAATAATTAATAAAATAAATAATCTGACTGCCGAAACACAGTCAAGAATGCAGGGAACCATTGAAAAAATCACAAATGACCAAAGCAGAGGTGTAATATGCATCGTTTTATAAAAAACGTTACATTATCTTAGAACATTACCTTATATTTATGCCTTTAATATGGGGCTATAGCCTTGAAAAATAAAAATTACTATGCTAAAATATTTTATTGAGTTTTATTGAAGGAGATATGTTATGAATACTTACGAAGAATTAAAAGCTCGAGGTCTTATAGCCCAGGTTACTGACGAAGAGCGAATTAGTGATTTAATTAATAAAGGAGAAGCAGTATTTTATATTGGGTTCGACCCAACAGCGGATAGTCTTCATGTAGGTCATTTTATGGCGTTATGTTTAATGAAGAGACTTCAGATGGCAGGTAATAAGCCCATTGCCTTAATTGGTGGAGGAACAGCTATGATTGGTGATCCATCAGGTAAGACAGACATGAGAAAGATGATGACTAAGGAAACAATTAACCACAATGTTGAATGTTTCAAGAAGCAGATGAGTAAGTTTATTGATTTCTCAGACGGAAAGGCATTACTTGTAAACAATGCTGACTGGCTTTTAGATTTAAACTATATAGATGTTTTAAGAGAGGTAGGTCCTCATTTTAGTGTTAACAGAATGCTTACGGCAGAATGTTACAAACAGAGAATGGAAAGAGGCTTAAGCTTCCTTGAATTTAATTATATGATTATGCAGAGTTATGACTTCTACAGATTATATAAAGATTACGGATGTAATTTACAGTTTGGTGGTGATGACCAGTGGAGTAACATGCTTGGCGGTACGGAACTTATCAGACGTAAGCTTGGCGAAGATGCTTCAGCCATGACTATTACTTTACTTCTTAACTCAGAAGGCAAGAAGATGGGTAAAACAGTTAGTGGTGCTGTTTGGCTTGATGCTGAAAAGACATCACCATTTGAATTTTACCAGTACTGGAGAAATGTTGATGATGCAGATGTTGTTAAGTGCTTAAAGATGCTTACATTCCTTCCTTTAGAAGAAATCGAGAAGATGGAACAGTGGCAGGGAAGTGAACTTAATAAGGCTAAGGAAATTCTTGCTTATGAACTTACTAAACTTGTTCATGGTGAAGAAGAAGCTGAAAAAGCACAGACTGCATCAAGAAACCTTTTTGCAGGAGGTGGAGTTACAGGTGACATTCCTACAACAACATATGCTAAGGCAGATTTAGATGAAGGAAAAGATATCTTGACACTTTTAGTTGATACAAAACTTGCAGCTTCAAGAGGCGAGGCAAGACGTCTTGTTCAGCAGGGTGGTGTTTCTGTTAATGGTGAAAAGGTTGTAGCAATTGACAAAACATTTACAACTGCAGAATTTAACGAAGAAGCAGCATTACTTATCAAAAAAGGTAAAAAATCATACCATCAGATTAAAGCTGACTAATTTTAATGTTGGTTAGATATATAAATTGGAGGACAAAATGAAACAATACGGATTAAATGAATTAAGAAAAATGTTCTTAGATTTCTTTGAATCAAAGGGACATCTTGTGATGAAGAGTTTTTCTTTAGTTCCACATAATGATAACAGTTTATTACTCATAAACGCAGGTATGGCTCCTTTAAAACCATACTTTACAGGACAGGAAATACCACCAAGAACAAGAGTGGCAACATGTCAGAAGTGCATTAGAACAGGTGATATCGAAAATATCGGAAAAACTGCAAGACACGGTACATTTTTTGAAATGCTTGGTAACTTCTCTTTTGGTGATTATTTTAAAAGAGAAGCAATTCATTGGTCATGGGAGTTCCTTACAGAAGTTGTAGGACTTGAAGCTGACAGATTATATCCATCAGTTTACTTAGAAGATGATGAAGCTTTTGATATTTGGAATAAGGAAATGGGAATCCCTGCTGAAAGAATTTTTAAGTTCGGCAAGGAAGATAATTTCTGGGAGCATGGTGCAGGGCCTTGTGGTCCTTGTTCTGAAATTTACTATGACCGTGGTGCAAAATATGGTTGTGGTAAGCCGGGGTGTACTGTAGGATGCGAATGTGACAGATATATTGAAATCTGGAATAACGTATTTACACAGTTTGAAAATGACGGAAATGGCAATTATACAACATTAAAACAAAAGAACATTGATACAGGTATGGGACTTGAAAGACTTGCAACTGTAGTTCAGGATGTGGATTCTATTTTTGATGTTGACACAATTAAAGCTTTAAGAGATAGAGTTTGTGAACTTGCAAACAAGGAATATAAGAAAGAATATAAATGGGATGTTTCAATCAGAATTGTAACAGACCATATCAGATCAGCTACATTTATGATTTCTGACGGTATTATGCCATCAAATGAAGGCAGAGGATATGTATTAAGAAGATTAATCAGACGTGCTGCAAGACATGGCAAACTGCTTGGAATCGATGGAAGGTTCCTTTCAACACTTTCAGAAACAGTTATTGAAAGTTCAAAGGACGGATATCCTGAATTAGAAGAAAAGAAAAGCATGATTTTCAAGGTATTATCTGAAGAAGAAAATAAGTTTAACAAGACTATTGATACAGGTCTTAACATTCTTGCAGATATGGAAGAAGAAATGAAGAAAAATAACCAGACTCAGTTGTCAGGCGAAAATGCATTTAAGCTTTATGACACATATGGTTTTCCTCTTGATTTAACAGAAGAAATTCTTGAAGAAAAAGGATTTGGTGTAGATGAAGACGGTTTTAAGGAAGCTATGGAAGTTCAGAGAAAAAAAGCAAGAAGTGCACGTAAGAAGACTAACTATATGGGTGCAGATGCTACTGTATATGAACAGCTGGACAAAGCTCTTACAACTAAGTTTGTAGGTTATGATAAATTAATTTCAGATACCGTTGTAACAGCACTTACAACAGAAAAAGAAGTTGTACAGGCTTTAGTTGATGGTGACAAGGGAACAATTGTTACTGAAGAAACACCATTCTACGGCACAATGGGTGGCCAGGTAGGCGATAAAGGTATCATTGTAACAAACGGTGGAGAATTTAAGGTAGAAGAAACAATTCATCTTTTAGGTGGAAAGATTGGACATGTTGGTACAGTTGTAAAGGGTATGATTCAGGTAGGCGACAAGGCTACTATGAAGGTTGACTCAGCATTTCGTGCTGATACATCAAAGAATCATAGCGCAACTCATCTTTTACAGAAAGCATTAAAGACTGTTCTCGGTGAACATGTTGAACAGGCAGGTTCATATGTAGATGCTGACAGATTAAGATTTGACTTTACTCACTTCCAGGCAATGACTAAGGAAGAAATCGAAAAAGTTGAAAATCTTGTTAATGAACAGATTGCTACAGGATTAGATGTTATAACTAAGGAAATGTCTTTGGATGAAGCAAAGGAAACAGGAGCCATGGCTTTATTTGGTGAAAAGTATGGCGAAAAGGTTAGAGTTGTTTCAATGGGAGATTATTCAATTGAACTTTGTGGTGGTACTCACGTATCTAACACAAATGCTATTTCATCATTTAAGATTATTTCAGAATCAGGTGTTGCTGCAGGAGTAAGAAGAATTGAAGCTTTAACTTCTACAGGACTTATGAAACACTATAAAGAATCTGAAAATGTTTTAAATCAGGCTGCAAAACTTGCAAAATCTGAACCTGTTGCTTTAGTTGAAAAGATTCAGGCTCTTTATGATGAAATTAAAGAATTATCTAAAGAAAATGAAAAATTAAAAGCTAAATTGGCAAATGAAGCTGTTGGTGACGTACTTAGTCAGATAGTTGAAGTTAAGGGAGTTAAGTTACTTGCTACTCATGTTGAAGGAGTTGGAATGAACGAACTTAGAAACCTTGGCGACCAGCTTAAGGAAAAAATGGGCGGAGGCGTTGTTGTTATTGTTTCTACACAGGATGGCAAGGCTAATGTTATTGTTATGGCTGATGCGGATGCTATTAGCAAAGGTGCTCACGCAGGAAATATGATTAAGGAAATTGCTAAGCTTGTTGGCGGTGGCGGCGGTGGCCGTCCAAATATGGCCCAGGCTGGTGGTAAGAATCCGGCTGGTGCCCGAAATGCGGCAAGGATATTATTTTGCGCAAGACGAAAAAGGGCAGACTTTACTATGGCTGTATTGGATATCCAGATTGTGATTTCATGTCCTGGTCGAAGCCGTCGGATAAGAAATGTCCGAAATGTGGCGGTTACATGGTAGAGAAAGGAAATAAGCTTCTGTGTGCCTCTGAGACATGCGGTTACACCTGTGAGCGCGAAAAAAAGGAAAACGAGTAAATATTTAGTGGTCAGAAAAGATTTTTGTTGAAGCATACCACAAAATATGGTAGGATAGTTACTGTATGGGAATCTGTACAGTAACTATTTTTTTAGTTTGAAAATAAGGAGGAAGTCGATGATCACATCCGGTATTTATAACTATGTGAATATTTTGGACAAAGCGGCAGATGCTGCGAATCTGCGAAACGAGCTTCTGACGAACAATATTGCGAATGTAAGCACGCCGAATTACAAGCGGAAAGATCTGGATTTTGAGTCGGTTCTGCAGGGAGAACTTGCAGGGGAAAAGAATCTGAGCAAGGCAGTGAAAAAGGCAAATAAAAACAAAACGAACAATTAAAAAAGGAGAAGCCACTGGCATTCTGTTTCTGATGGAGGACATGATTCATCTAGCGTTCAGCCGCATTTTTATAACTATCTTCGTGGGATTTTTCAAAGTAAAAAATGATTTTCTCCCCAATGGGCAGAATCATTTGCAATAAATCTCTGCGGCTCTGTTCCAAGCCGCAGATGAAAAGAAGCTTCTGAAAATTCATGCTGTTCCAATGGTTTTTAGGTTTTGTTTCTTTGAAAAGCGGTGGCTTTTTGATAAGCTGCCGCTTTTTTCATACACCTGTGTGTTAAGAGGGGGCGTCAAGTTTTAGAACCTGTCTTCACAA
>OGYE01001192.1_pt1 | contig 17068 bp, 17 predicted proteins | sample 1576471 | NCBI WGS metagenome assembly OGYE01 (sample SAMEA3541532, study PRJEB24748) | human gut metagenome | biome: human gut; feature: human-associated habitat; material: faeces | place: China | collected 2012
CCATATTTAACTTCAGTAGTTGCATTTATTACATCATTATTTATCCGGATTCATGGATTTTTTGCCGTTATCCGACTCGAATTTCCGGCGGAACTCTCCCCGCTTTTCAAACTTCTGCTTTGGTTTTGCATAATTTGTACCATTTTTTGAAGTGTCTGCACGATTTCCTGCCGTTTTTGCAATTGTCTTTGTTTTTTCTTCTGTTTCGACAGTTTTCTCTTTTTCTTCCGTTTTCTGGGATTTTCCTTCCATAACAAGCTTCGTCCGCGCAACAATTCCTGCCACTTCCTGCCGGATCTGTTCTTCGGAATTTTTCCGGTATTTGCTCTCCTGCGGTTTCCGGTATTGTGGAAATATTTTCAGATTCATTCCACAGCGCTCACAGATCACTTTCTCTAAAAATTCGATAATCTCATCCGTACGGGTTTTGGCAATAATAGTCTCATCCATCGTCAGAATCAGACGATGGATGAGACTATTATAGTCTCATCCATCGTCAGAATCAGACGGTCCTCTTCCGGAAATTCCATGTCCGCCGTCCGCAACAGATTGTATTCGAGCACACTGTATCCGTAAGTTCTTCTTTCCACAGCTCATTCGTATTCGCACCGTCAAAGATCACATCTCCATCCGTCTGCTGATCCATAAATCCCAGGATCTTCAGAAGTGTTGTCTTTCCACAGCCGGATTTTCCCATAATTCCGACGTACTCTCCCTGTTCTACATCAAAGTTAATGCCTTTCAGTACCGAAATCGCATCCGCATCATCAATCTCCCCGCCGGCTTTTGGAAATTTCTTGATCAGGTTATTTACCTTTAATATTTCTTTCATGCTTTCCTTCTACCTTTCTTATTGTATACTGCTCAATCACCTTTACACCGATGCCCTGCACTACAAGATATATAACTGCAAAGATCAACAGATATCGCAGATAATGTACACAGTCAGCCTTCGTATATTCCCGCATGTTCCATATCTCCCCGGTTAACACCGGCACCATAACAACCGCAACTGCTGCAGGGATCCAGAAAAAGATTCCCGTCTCTGTCCGGATCAGCTTTTCTCTTTCTTTCGAGCTCATTCCAATACAGGTTAAGAAATGATTCCGCTTCTTCTTGTCCGTCATCTCAGATTCATATTTCAAGTAAATGACCAGAACGCTTCCCAGCAGAAATGCTCCCATGATAAATATATCTACTACCGTTGTCATAAAGCGTTCGCTTTCAATCTGTTCCATCGTTGTACGTTTGGAATAGCAGGATAATACATCCTTGTCAAATCTTTCATCCTCTTTATGTACCTTCCGAAAAGCCTGGAGCTCTTTTTCTATCTTCTGATAATCTGCATTTTTCACATTCAAAAGGACAAGCTTTGTCGGCCAGTGATGGATCGTCACTCCTTCTTCTGCTTCACCCTCCTCAACCAGATCTCCGGTGATCCAATTATATTTCTTCCAGTCGTCCTGAACCTTTTCAAAATATTCATCCGAAAATACAACCAGATTCTCCTCACTTCCCTGCCGGAATGCACCTGTCAGGATATCCGTCTTTTCACCCTTTATGGTTCGTGTTGGATAGATCTTTTCCCGATCAAGAAATCCATAAGATTCTATTGGCTGTCCGATGTGCAGGTACGGCTCTTTTCTCGAATTCAGGTAATCCAGTGGATGTGCCTTCGTACTCTTATCCTGTTGGTAAATAATATAGATTTCCTTTCCGTCAGCAGATAGATTCATTTTTTCACTTTTCTTTCCAAGTGCCTTATTCAGTTCTTTATACGTCGTCTCCGAGATGCCTATATGCTGTCCCTGCGGCATGATCACTGCTCTGGCATCATCCAACTTTTCCGAATTATCCACATTCGTCACGCGTACCATCGGATACTCCTGGAATTTCACGTCATATTTTTCCTGCAGCTGTTTCCAGAATGTCTCATCCGCTTCCGTTGCCATACATACAAAATCATACGGGAACAGTCCTTCCGGCTTTTGCGCGATCTTCGCCGAGATCATATCTTTTCCAAATAAGAACAATATCAGTACCGGTATAAGACTGATCACGTACACATAACGGAATGTACTCTTGAAACGGTAATAAAACGAATTATATGGGATCAACTTTGCATAATAACTCTTTTTATGCTTCCGCACTTTCAGGAACAATCCAAATCCAAACTTTTCCGCCAGATAAATGCCCAGGAAGATAAATAAAAGTATCCGTAACCCTTCGGCATTCTTCCGCATTCCGAAATTCACGATTCCAAATACCACAATGACCAGGCCAATTGTAAGCCACAGACCGATCCGTTTTTCCGGCATTTTCTCCTTTTCCACATCGCCCAGCTGCATTTTTTTTAGTTCCCTGTACAGGAAGAAATCCCGCAGGATCATCAGTCCAATCCCGGATATTCCGATCAGGATAAGACTTGCGATCAAATATGTGAATCCTGTAATCTTCGCCGGCTGTGCTCCCACTCCGGATCTTGCCATGAAGATTCTGCGGATGATACACAGGATCACACTTCCGATGCAGGCTCCCCCGATCAGCATTCCCAGAATTCCAGCCACAATCTCTGCCCCAAGCACTTCATAAAGTGTAGACTTCCGCATTCCCAGAGTAGAAAATATACTGTAATTTCTCATCCGTTTTCTGAAATATGACAACAGATTCGTGATCATCAGCATCAGCGATGCGATCAGACTCACGATCAGGAATTCCAGCAGAATTGCCGTGATTCCATGCCCCGTCAGTATATTTCCCTCTTTATTGAATGGTGCCAGCATCTGTGCCATTCCGACTCCGGAAAATATCAGCGTCGCCGGAAGCAGGTTCATACTTACGTAAACAATAAAATCTCTTTTTGAACTTTTAAAATTCTTCCACAGGACCGTATAGAATCCTTTCGGATACTTCCCCGAAAATTCCAGATGCTTTTCCTTTTCTTCTTTGTAATTTTTCTCTCTGGCTTTAACTTCTTCCTGTATCTTTTTCTCTTCCTGCCACGAATCAATCAGCTTCGCACCGATCAAATTGATCACCAGAAGCACTACCAGTAAAAATGGATACACCTGTGACAGCGGATCTGAAAATACTGCCCCATCTGCCCCAAGAAATGATATCATACATCCTGCGATCAGTGACATGATATCCAGAAGCAGTTTATGGTGATTGCTTAAAGCCAGTATCAGATTCACAATTCCTATCACCTGGATTACCAGTACCATTACCAGTTCACAGATGAACAGCATCAGTATCTGAACCATCATCTGTTCATCTGCACCGTCCAGTACTCCCAAAGGCTTCAGACTTTTCTTTATGTAACTCATCCCATCGCCCGAAGCAGCCAATTTTATCAGATATTCCGGCACATTGCATTTCCATGTCCCCATGTTCATCCACGGAAATAATAGCACTGCCTGGATGATCACCTGCATGATCAGCGTGAATATCTTCATTCGCTTTTCCGTCTTATTCATAACTTTTGCCTCTCATTTTTCATACACGCTTATTATCCGAGATCTAACGTCTCTCTCTTTATACGCTTACTATCCAAGATCTAACGTCTCTCTCTTTATACCTGCGCCACCACCGGCTTAAATCCCTCCATTCCGACAACCATCACCGGTGCTCCTGCCGGGATCTCCGTTCCTTTCTCAGATCCCTGTACTCTTACTTTCATATGATGTCCACACAGATATCCTTTTCCCTTCCAGTTGATTTTGGTATCTGCCGTTCCAATCTCCCATAAAAGTCTGGTCTCTCTTCTGCTCTGCAAAAGATTCATAAATCCTCTCAGTACCATATTCAGCAGACATGCTATCAATACACAGCAGAGGATTCCTGCATATCCCTTCACCGGGAAGCTCGGAGCAAAACATAATGCCGAGATAAAAAGTACCAGCCCGCTGTTTGCAACGTAACATCCCTGCCCCCAGTCTCTTCCGACTGCATAGAATAAAGCTTTGCCCGTGTATTTCTCCCAGAAGCTCAATCCGATTCCATAGACAGCTAATCCGATTCCGATATTCCGGTGTATAACTGCCGGGATTTTATTCAGGCCAAGCGCCTCATTCCACAACCATAAAAATGCGTTCGGATTTCTTGCGATAAGATAAGAAATGCACACACATACAATCGGTACACATCCCAGTGCCAGCATCCACAGAAACATATTGGAATCAAACACTTTATGATAGATCTTATCCATTGCTTCACCTGCTTCCTGCGGATCGCCCATCTGGCGGACTGCTTCTTCCTCTGCTTCAACTTCCGTCATCCCTGATTCCATTAATGCGGCTTTGCAGTCTTCTATATGCGCTTCATATTCATTTACAATCTCTTTTCTTACAGACGAATCGGTAATCTTCTTCCCAAGTTCTTTCAGATATTCTCTTTCCTTCATATCTAACACCTTCCTTTTCTGCCGCCTTCACTGCCTTACCTGTGCTATACAGAATACTGGATCATGCTCGTAACTGCATTGGCATAAGCATTCCATTCTTCGATCATTTTCTCCAAATATTTCTTCCCGTTAGGTGTGATCCGGTAATACTTTCTGAGTTTCCCGTTCGCCTCCTGGTTATAACTTTCCAAATATCCGGACTGTACCATGCTGTGAAGCAGCGGATACAATGTTCCTACCTTTAATTCGAATACATTGTCCGATCTCTTTGAGAGTGTATCGATCATTTCATATCCGTACATATCCTTTTCTGAGATCAATTTGAGAATTAACATTGCGGTATTTCCTGAGACCATATTTTTGTTTACTTTCATAGTGATTGCTCCTTTCTTATATTTGCTTTCATTATATATCGGCTTTCGATAGTTGAGTGTAAAAAAATTTTCTTTCTTCTTGGTTTTATTATATATCGTATCTCGATATATGTCAATATGCAAGAATAAAAAGAACCGGAAATGCAAACCTGCATTCCCAGTCCCTTTACCTTCTTCTTTCCTACAACAGCTCCGCAAACAATCGCAGGAACAACTGTCCCAGCCGCAGAGTCGCGCTCCGGCCGGACTTATACTTCTCCGTCACTTCCCTGCACTGCTCAAAAGTCTGCTCCATATCCCGTCGGATGTCCAGTACTGCATCACAGTCCGCCATAAAACATCCATTTTCAAAATGATGATAAAGGCTCCGGTAATCCAGATTGATCGTGCCGCAAGTCGCCATGCAGTCATCCGCCACGCTCATCTTGGCATGACAGAACCCCGGTGTCCACTCATAGATCCTTACACCATCCTGTACCAGATTGTGATAGAACGATCTGGTGATACTGTAGATCAGTTTCTTATCCGGAATTCCCGGCGTGATGATCCGCACATCCACACCGCGCTTGGCCGCCAGCGAAAGGGCATGTGTCATCTCATCCGTGATGATCAGATACGGCGTCATGAACCAGCAGTATCTGTCCGCTTTGTTGACGATACTGATATAGACATCCTCTCCAACCTGGATCCCATCTAACGGACAATCTGCATACGGCTGGATATATCCCGTCTGCTGCGCCTGATACGGATGCTGTACCAGATATTTTTTCTGCGCCTCTATATCCAGAACGTCCACACCGGCCGGGGTCTTCCCGGATGCTTCCCACATTTCCAAAAATGCTGCCGTAAGCGAAGCCACCGCATCTCCTTCCAGCCGGATTCCCGTATCCTTCCATTCCCCGTATGGATGTGTATAGTTAAAATACTCATTTGCCAGGTTATAACCGCCTGTGTACCCAACCTTTCCGTCAATCACCGTAATCTTTCTGTGGTCACGGTTATTCAGGAACATATTAAGTCCCGGAAGCAGCGGATTGAATACCCGGCAGGCAATTCCTTTCGCTTCCAGTTTTCTCGCAAAGCTCAGATTTACGAATCCGATCGAGCCCATGTCATCATAGAACACCCGGACCTCTACTCCTGCTTTCACCCGTTCTTCCAGCACCGTCTGTATCCTGCTCCATGCATATTCATCCTCAATTGCATGATACTCCATGAAAATGAATTGCTCCGCCTTTGCAAGATCCGTAAGCTGCGCCTCCAGTCCTTTGACCGCTTCATCAAAATAAGTCACATCCGTATTCTGATACACCGGATAACACGCATTTCTTTCTATATAATTAGAAACATTTCCCGCTTTCGTATCTGACGCATTCAGACGTTCCAGCACTTCCTTATTTTCCGGCAAAAGCGGCAGGAGCTTCTCATCAATCCTTTTGTAACGCATCCGCATCTTCCAGGTTCCACCGTTCATACCGATCATAAAATAAAGTGCTACTCCAAGGATCGGAAATGTCAGGATCAGGATGATCCACGGTGTCTTCATCGAGGAAGTCTCATTTCTTCCATATATTTTCAGAACCAGTATGACGGCAAATATTCTGGTCAGATTGTCTATGAATACCGCGTATTCATTCAGTCCCTTAAATATCCCAATCAGGAACACTACTTCCAGTAATATCGAAAGCACTGTGAACGCCAGCCGCTTCACACCATTCTGTGTCTTTTTCTTTCCTTCCAGTGTATGACTGCTCATCTTCTCACTCTTTTCTTCTATTGTAAATTATAATTATACTAACACGAACGTATTTCCGGCTCAAGACTTATCCGAAGTTCAATCAGAAATTATTGACCTCAGTTTTCCCGGAAATAAGCAACAAAAAAATCACCATCCCCGCAGCTCGCAGTCTGCAAAAACAGTGATTTAATAGTGCGCGATCAGGGGTTCGAACCCTGGACACCCTGATTAAGAGTCAGGTGCTCTACCAACTGAGCTAATCGCGCATCTTTGGTTGTCTGTGTTACGTTCTCCGTAACGACAAGACTTATTATATAATAAGGTTTTTAAAAATGCAAGTACTTTTTTTACTTTTTTTCATATTTTTTTATTTTTCTCATATATTGATATGGGGGTTGAATTTATGAACCATATTATCCATTATGTTACAACCAATTTCAAAAAAATCTTTCATACTGTCTGCACAGAGATTATCTCCTGCATTCAAGGCACAGCTCTGCATTTTGTCCTGGTCGCTGCCTTTCTCGGAACACTGAATCATTTCCTGTATTTTTTATCCGGGCAGTCTCCAATCATTGCACTTTTCTGCCCGGTTAATGAATCCGTGTGGGAACATTTGAAACTTTTATATTTTCCTTTTTTATTCGTAAGCATATGGGAATATCTGTCTCTGCATCCGGTTGTTTTACCGTTCTTTTACTGTCGGTATCTGGGTGTGCTTCTCGGAATGTTTTTTACTGTTTCTGTTTTTTACACATATTCCGGGATTCTCGGCCGGAATTTCCTGATCTTAGACATCCTGCTTTTTTATTCCAGTGTAATATTTTCATTTGGAATGTCTGAATATATTTCCGGCAAGACCCGTTCTCCTCACGAGACAGAACCTGGCTTTGTAGTCTCACTCTGGTTGATAACATCATTTTTCTTCTTTGTATTTACATGTTTTCCGCCAGATCTTCCGTTATTCTATTCAGCATAAGTACAACAACCATCAACACATTTCCCTACATATATAATTAATTATTCACACCATGATGTGCAACATAGCTGTTAAGATCCAATGCTTTGAACACATATCCCTGTGACTGATAATATTCAATAATTTTCGGCAGCGCTTCCACAGTTGTATCTTTTGTCTCGGAATCATGTGACAGCAGGATGATATTATTGTCATGGAAACTGGTTGCCTGATCCACAAGCTGTTCCGTTGTTCTCACGGCCCCGTCTCCCGAACTTCCATTCCAGTCATAATATTGATATCCTCTTGCCTGAACCTCCTGCGTAAGCGTTGTCATAATTCCCTTCGTGTAACTTGCAGATATGGTATTCGAAGATCCTCCCGGAAACCTGATAAAACACGGAACATAGCCGATCTCTTCTTTTACAAGCTGTCCAATCTGGTCAAGATCCTGAAAATATGCATCAACAGATGCATACACCTTTGCGTAATCATGAGAATATGTATGCATTCCGATCGTATGTCCCTTATCATAAGCCTTTTTGATCATATCTTTATATTCCGGCATGGCTCCTGTAACAAAAAACGTTGCTTTCGCATTGTATTTATCCAAAATGTCCAGCACCGCCTGCGTATTCTTAGACGGTCCGTCATCCAACGTCAGATAGACAACTTTTTCATCCGATTGTTCTGTTGTACCCACTTTTCTTCCTGGTTGAACTGCAAATTCACTTCTGTCATCTGCCTGATCTTTTTGGCCTTGATTTTCTTTATTGGATGCATCAGTTTCATTCTCATTGATCGTAAGTTTTTTTGCAGTTGCTTTTTTCTTTGATACTGCCTTTTTACTTTCCGTCTCGGCCGTTGTCATCGTTTTACCGGCATTCTTTTTTATAACATGCCCGCCGATTCCCACACCTATGATCACTGCTGCTATGCAGACTGCTGCCATCAGAATCTTTCTCTGTGCACGATCTTTTCGTCTTCTATTTTTTAACTTTTTCCTGCTCATACTTTTTTCCTCTTTAATTTTCAACTTTATTCTCACTTTTAAGTAATTGCTTTTTCTTTTTTACTATCATACCGCTTTTTTCCTTTTTATCAAGCCTTTTCTCGAGACTTTTTCACTACAATGTAGTATTGTAATAAATAGATTATCACTTACAAATGTCGAAAGGAGTTTTTAATATGAGTGAAAATGAAAATAAAGTCTGTCCTGTCAGCTGCAAAATCGAACATCACGCCATGATGTTCGCATTTCTCGCCAAACATGCAATTGAATTATGCGGTGAAGCCGGAAAAGACGCAATCCTTGCCGGAATGACTACCTATGGAAATGAACGGGGTGCCCGCATGGCGGCAAATGCTCTCGCACACGGTGATGAACTGACTACCATGACCAATCAGGCATACGGTGAATGGAAACCAGATTACGCCGGACAAATGGACTTCGGAACGCTTCGCACCGAACCGACACTTCAGACTTACATTGCAAAATGTGCATGGTGTGAAGCATGGAAAAAGCATAACATTACCGAATATGGGAAATATTATTGCGTCAATGTAGATAATGCCGTTTACCAGGGTTTCCGTTCCGACTTCGTCTGTACACCGACTGCCACATCTATGAGCTGGGGCGGCAAGCGTTGTGAATTCGACTGGGGACACCCGCTCTCGCAGGAAGAGGTAAAAGAACTGGCTGAGAAAAAGGCCAAACTTGGGACTTCCTGTATGAAAGATTTTAATTTCCACACAGCACATTTAAAATATACCGTCAGTCAGGCTCTGATCCTGAATCTTGGTGAAAAAGGGGAAGAGGCAGTTAAACTTGCGCTTGCTGATTATGTAGATACATTTGGACAGGAATATCTGGATGTACTGAACGGTCTTTATCCGGTTGAATAGAATTTGCTGCTTATTGACATTGTTTTTTACTTTTCATATAAGAAAGCTATGAAATCTATTTACATCCTGTTTTTCTATGCTAAAATGATAGATAAACACCCGATTCTATGAGGAGGTATCTATATTTTGAATACACTAACAACTGAACATACACCTGACAATATCATTGCCAGCTGGCTTGACGATCATCAGGAAGAACTGGTGAATACCGCTGATTACATTTTCCATCACCCGGAACTTGCATATCAGGAGACACTTTCTTCCAAATGCCTGGCAGATTATCTGGAAAGCCAGGGATTTAAAATAACATGGAAAACAGCCGGTATCGACACCTCATTTACCGCAGTCTGGGGAAGTGGAAAACCACTCCTTGGATTCCTGGCTGAGTACGATGCTCTGGCAGGTGTCGGACACGCCTGCGGACACAACCTGCTTGGAACTGCTGTTGTCGCAGCGGCCTGCGCATTAAAAGCCGATATGGAAGTAACCGATGCTGCCGGAACGATCCGCGTCTACGGCTGCCCGGCCGAAGAGATCATGTCCGGCAAGATCGTGATGAACGATCAGGGAGTCTTTAATGACCTCGATGTTGCTATTACCTGGCATCCATTCGACCGCAACCGTGTCAGCAACGATATCTGGCAGGCACAGGACATTAAGAACTACACATTCCACGGAATCAGTTCCCATGCCGCCAAAGCTCCTGAAAAGGGACGCAGTGCCCTCGACGCCGCTGAACTTATGAATGTAGGCGTCAACTATCTCCGTGAGCACGTACCGGGAGATGTCCGTATGCATTATGCCTACATTGATAACGGCCTTCCGGCAAATGTTGTTCCGGATATCGCGAAGACAAATTATTTCATCCGCTCCTACTTACGTTCCCGCACCGAAGATGCAAGCGAACGTGTAGACAACTGCGCAAGAGGTGCCGCTCTTATGACAGACACCACCGTCGATATCGAACTGGTTGCAAGCTGCAGTGAGATGAAAGTTAACCGGGTACTGACAGAATTATATTACGATGCCATGACCCAAGTCCCGACACCGACTTATACGCCGGAAGAACTGGATTTCGCAAAGCAGATTACAGAAGAAGCCGGGCTCATCAATGACGGGACACTATTCTCCGGCCTGGAACCGCTTGAAGATGAGCCGGTTCCGATCGCTATTGGCACAGATGCTTCACAGGTCAGCCACACGGTTCCGCTGATCACCTTAAGTGCCGCTACGATGTGTAAAGGCACCCCGCTTCATCACTGGGCTGCTGCCAAACAGGCCGGTATGACTATCGGACAGAAAGGTATGCTCTATGTTGCAAGATGTATGGCAGAAGGTACGAAATTATTGATGGAAACACCGGGAAGTATTGAGAAAGCGTGGGAGCTTCATAAGCTGACTCCTTAAAGCTTCTGTTCATAAGGAGACGGAGGATTTTTATAAATTCTCCGTCCCAAACAAAAAAACTATAACAATTTATCCCCCAAGGAGGTTATAACTATGGTCACAAAAAAAGCGAGATCATTCTTCTTGCCGTAAAACCACAAAATGCACCAGAAGCTCTGTCACAGTGCAAAAAAGCCCTGGATGGAAAAGCTTTGATGTCCATCGTAGCCGGTGTCACTGTCGAGAGACTCCAGAATATGATCGATGGCACACCTAGAATTTTAAGACTTCTTCCCAACACCCCTGCAATGGTATTCGAAGGTGCATTTGCACTCTGCTCCGACAACGATCTGACAGAGGACGAATTAGAAGCAGCAAAATCTATCTACAGCACGATCGGTGTGGTAGAAATGATTCCGGAGCACCTCTTAGATGCAGCCTGTGGCTTAAGCGGCGGAGGTCCTGCTTATGTAGCTATGTTCATTGAAGCCATGGCTGACGGCGGTGTAAAACAGGGACTCCCGCGTGCAACGGCATACCGCCTTGCAGCACAGACCTGCCTTGGTACTACAAAGATGATTCTCGAAAAGGCTGGTATGCGTGGTGCTGTAATTGAATGCATCAATGTAAGTACAGAAAAATCCCGTTCATTATAATCATTGTCATTCTATGTCGATTAATGCGGCGGAATTATCAGACAAAAGAGGAGTTATCCACAGTTTCCCGTGGATAACTCCTCTTTTGTTGGGGATAAGTGGAATTACTTTGCAAAATTTGTCGTTACATTTTCATCCTCTTTATCACCTTCAACCGTGTAAATTCTTCTCTTTCCTTCTCCTCCAGCGCATTACTGATCGTATGCACCAGATTCGTATACATCGGTATCGTAATATTCTTAAGCGCATTCGCCCGCTTCTGTGTCTTCTTGATATTTGCGGCCAGACGGTACGCCGAGTTCTCCACCTCAGCCAGCTTGATCGTAAGTTCCTTCACTTCCCGGAAAGCTTCTCTTGCAATATCCACCGACTCATGTGTCGTGCTGAACGAATACGTCAGATCATTCTGCTTCGCATCATACTTGATGTGCGGGATCTCCGTTCCCATGATGCTTCTGGTCTGCATCTTCAGCGAATCCTCGATTGGAACAGTAAATGCCAGTTCCTGGACTTTACTGATCCCGTGTTCGATATTGGCACGCTGCAGGCAGGCATATGCTTTTGTAAAGGTTGCATCGATCTCTTCCTGAATGTCTTTCGCCTCATCGATCAGTCCCATCAGCTCTTTCAGAAGAATATTCCGCTTTTTATCCATCAAGTCATACCCCTGACGTGCAAGCATCAGAGAATTCTTTGCAAGCATCAGATTTCCTTTGGTAGGAAATTCTCTCGGATCCATATGCATCCCTCCTACTCTTCTGTCTCCAATGTCTCTTTCGTATCCTTCCAATACTTCTCAACCAGCTTCGTATCAATACGGTCCAGTTCTTCCTTCGGCAGAAGTCCAAGCAGTTCCCAGCCAAGATCCAGCGTCTCCATCATCGTCCGGTTCTCCGTCGGTCCCTGCCCGATATAACGTTTTTCAAATTCTTCACCGAACTTCAAATACTGCTTGTCAATCGGTGACAATTCATCCTCGCCAATAACGGAAGCAAGGTTTCTCGCCTCTCCGACCTTCGCATAAGCGGAGAATAACTGGTTTGCAAGATCCTGATGATCTTCCCTGGTATATCCTTTTCCGATGCCGTCCTTCATCAGACGCGAAAGCGATGGCAGGATACTGATCGGCGGATAGACTGCCTGACCGTGAAGATTACGGTCCAGTACGATCTGTCCTTCTGTGATATATCCGGTAAGGTCAGGAATCGGATGTGTAATATCATCATTCGGCATGGTCAGGATCGGAAGCTGCGTCACCGAACCATTTGCCCCGTCCACAATACCGGCACGTTCATAGATCGTTGCCAGTTCACTGTATAAATATCCCGGATATCCTTTTCTTGACGGAATCTCGCCACGGGAAGAAGACACTTCACGCATGGCTTCCGCAAAAGAAGTCATATCCGTCAGGATAACCAAAATATGCATATTTTTCTCAAATGCCAGATACTCTGCTACCGTCAGTGCTACCTTCGGCGTGATCAGACGCTCCACCACCGGGTCATTCGCCAGGTTCAAGAACATACACACATGGTCTGCCACACCGCTTTCCTCGAATGTCTTACGGAAGAATTCCGCCACATCGTGCTTCACACCCATTGCTCCGAATACAACTGCGAACTGTTCATCCGAATTGTCACCAAGCGAAGCCTGCTTGACGATCTGTGCCGCAAGCTGATCATGCGGAAGTCCGTTTCCTGAGAATATCGGAAGCTTCTGCCCGCGGATCAGTGTCGTCAGTCCGTCAATTGCCGAGATTCCGGTACGGATATAGTTTCTCGGGTATTCCCGTCTGACCGGATTCAGCGGAAGTCCGTTTACATCCCGCTTCTCAGCATCTGTGATCGGTCCAAGGCCATCGATTGCTTCCCCGATCCCGTTAAATGTACGGCCCAGCATTTCCTCTGACACGGCAACTTCCATCGGATGTCCCGTAAGCCTCGTGTGGGTATTATCCAGCGACATATTTTCCGTTCCTTCAAATACCTGGATCACGGCCTTATCTTCATCCAGCTCCACGATACGTCCCATTTTCCTCGTATCATGATCTACAATAAATTCCACGATCTCATCGTAAAATGCATTTTCCACGCCTTCCAGTACGACGAGAGGGCCATTAATGCTGCTCAGTCCAAGATATTCTATTGCCATCTTACGTCCCTCCCTTTACGCATTTTTCTCGATGACGCGGTTATAAAAGTCATCAATATCCAGTTTATACAGATCCAGTAACTGCAGATTGTCATTCGGCACATCATACTTGATCGCAATGACCTTCTCAAATATACCTTCTGCCTTCAGCACCGACATCGGCATCCCCATCGCCACCAGTTTCCGGCTCGTCTTATACAGATACAGAATAACATCCATCATCTTGAACTGCTTCTCAAGTGATACACACGTATCATCCTTATGAAATGCATTCTGCTGCAGGAATCCCAGACGAATCACCTTCGCAATCTCCAGGATCAGCTTCTGGTCATCCGGAAGCACATCCCCGCCGATCAGTTTTACGATCTCCATCAGGCTGCTCTCCTGGTTCAGGATCGCCATCAGACGGTTTCGGTAATCAACGAATTTCGGCGATACATGATCCGAATACCAGCCGCTTAAGTCGTTCAGGTATTCACTGTAACTTGTCAGCCAGTGGATCGCAGGGAAATGTCTCGCATACGCCAGGGATTTATCCAGTCCCCAGAAGCAGCGCACGAAACGCTTCGTATTCTGCGTAACCGGTTCAGAGAAATCTCCTCCCTGCGGAGATACCGCTCCGATGATAGAGACAGATCCGGTTGCACCATTTAATGTCTGCATCATGCCGGCTCTTTCATAGAATGCCGACAGTCTCGATGCCAGATATGCCGGGAACCCTTCCTCCGCCGGCATCTCTTCCAGTCGTCCGGACAGCTCACGCAGTGCCTCTGCCCATCGGGATGTCGAGTCCGCCATGATCGCCACATCATAACCCATGTCACGGTAATATTCCGCCAGTGTAAGTCCGGTATAAATGGATGCCTCGCGGGCAGCCACCGGCATGTTCGAGGTATTGGCGATCAGCGTCGTTCTGTCCATCAAAGGATTTCCTGATTTCGGATCGACCAGCTCCGAAAACTCTTCCAGAACCTGTGTCATCTCATTTCCACGCTCGCCGCATCCGATATATATGATAATATCCGCATCCGACCATTTTGCGATCTGATGCTGGGTCATCGTCTTACCCGTTCCGAATCCTCCCGGGATCGCAGCCGTTCCACCTTTTGCAATCGGGAACATCGTATCCAGAATTCGCTGTCCTGTTACCAGCGGCACACTTGCCGGGAATCTCCGGCTCACCGGTCTCGGTACACGGATCGGCCAGTGCTGTGTCATCGAAAGTTCCCGTTTTTCTCCACTGAGCAGTTCAATCGTAACCAGCGTCTCATCAATCGTATATTCACCATCCGGAACCACAGATATAACAGTTCCTTCCACTCCCGGAGGCACCATACATTTGTGCACGATAGCCCGCGTCTCCGGCACTTCCGCAATGATCGTTCCACCCTGTACCATATCGCCTTCCGTCACTGTGATATGCGTCTCCCAGAGCTTCTGGCGGTCCAGTGCATCCACACTGACACCACGGGTGATAAATGCCCCGCCCTTGTCAGCAATCCGCTCCAGCGGTCTCTCAATACCGTCAAAGATATTATTCAGGATACCGGGTGCCAGCGTAACCGACACTGCCGCTCCCGTACCTTCCACAAGTTCTCCCGGATGCAGTCCGGAAGTCTCCTCATACACCTGTACCGTCGTCCGGTCCTTATCCAGGGAAATAACTTCGCCAACCAGCTTTTCCTCTCCCACATGGACCATTTCCGACATCTTAAAATCCGTCTTCCCTTTCAGGTAAATGACCGGGCCGTTGATGCCATATATCTTTTCTGTCTTTCCGCTACTCACCCTTTACACCTCCCCGGAACCGGAATTTCTGGTATTCATTTTCCAGTACCCCTTTGAATGCATAATCCACCAGAACATTCTTCTCAGGCACAACCGCACGCACACCGCCGATGAAATCCACTTTGCTGATCGTCAGCGTCATTCCCGTGCGCTCCTCCAGATATGTCTTCTTATCTGCATCGGACGGATTGATATAGATCGTCATCGCCATTCCGGATGCAAACTGTGCTGCTTTCTCTATATAACGGATCAGAACCTCTTTATACTCTTCTGTTCTCATAAATGCCAAAAGCTTTAACTGTACTTCTTCGAACAGTTCTGTCTTAAGTTCTGTCTGTATCTTACCCATCTCACGTTTTAATTCAAGCTGCGCCTTTGACATCGCCATATTCAGCTGCTGTTTTGCAGTCACACTCTCCGCACGCACTCTCGTCTCCGACTGCCGTCTGGCTTCGATCTGGTGCTGCTCGAACACACTTCTCAGCGCATCCTCATGCTGCTTTACGATCGCATTTGCCTCCGCTCTTGCCTCTTCCATCGCTGCCGTGCGGATATGCGTGATCTTTTCTTCGTTTGTCAAATGTGCCACCTTCTTCCTGTCTATAATTTCAACCCTATCGCTTCATTTACATACGACGTGATAAAATCTTTCTTACGTCCGGTCCCGTGTCTGTCAGGAATCTCGATCAGAAGCGGCATTGTCCGCTCCAGCTTGATCTCGTCAATCAGGTCCGGGAATTCTCTTCCGAATTTCTCCGTCAACAGAATCACACCTACATCTTTATCCTCCATGGCATTCTCGATCGCACACCTGAGTTCTTCTCTTTCATGTACTACGATTCCGTCTACCCCTGCGAGACGCATTCCTGTCAGAGTATCGATATTATCACTGATCAGATACATCTTCATCTTACAATTTACCCAAGATCATGAAGGAGATGATCAGTCCGTACAGACACACACCTTCTGCAAGACCTACGAAGATCAGTGACTTACCAAGTGCACTGGAATCTTCACTAATTGCACCCAGAGCCGCACTTGCTGCACTTGCAACGGCGATACCACCGCCGACGCAGGAAAGACCGGTTGAAAGTGCTGCTGCCAGGTATCCGAATCCTGTTGCGTTCGACGCCGTATTGCCGGCTGCTTCTGCTGCCTGTACCGGATCTCCCGCAAAAAGCATGATCCCCGCGATCAGAACAGTGCTGAAGAAAAAGAATATATTTGCAAACCAGGGCAAAAAAGCGATAGGAGAGTCCATGGGCAGCAGAATTGTGCTTGCCCTGATCGTTGTGGCTGTGATAGTTACGGCGGCAAAAGTGATCCCTTTGGTCCGGAATCGGGTACAGACTTCCCAATATCCGGTGATCGAGCTGGCAGATCTGCAGGGTCCGGTAAATACGGATAAGATTCGTCCGATTGAGCGTGTTTGATCAGGTGTTTGGAACTTCAGAAAATCCGCACGGATAAAGGAAATAAGAAATATGGATAAAAGTAGAAAAAAATCAGCCGTACTATTTGCATGTATATTTGTGGTCCTGGGAATGTGGATGATGTTATCAGTACACAGCCAGGCCGCTGAAACGAATAATGATGAAAAACAGGCACAGACCATTCGTGTCGGCTCATTTGAGGATACCTTTAATTATGTCGACAAAAACGGTGTAAGACGAGGATATGGTTACGAACTCATGCAGGCTCTGGCGGGCT
>OGYE01001193.1_pt1 | contig 17064 bp, 9 predicted proteins | sample 1576471 | NCBI WGS metagenome assembly OGYE01 (sample SAMEA3541532, study PRJEB24748) | human gut metagenome | biome: human gut; feature: human-associated habitat; material: faeces | place: China | collected 2012
TGGCCGTTTCGATGAGATATGCGATTTGATGGAGGTCCTGATAGAGGACTGGGTTGATGACCCTTGTCTTAATTTCTCCATTCATCATCCGATCTTCGATATAGAGATCAAGGACGAGAAATGCGGGAAGGTGATATACTGGACCGATGGATATAATCCCCAGCGATATGTTATGGTCGATAAGGCCCTTAACCCGGATGATGATGGTGACTTTTGGTATCATTACCATGGGTATAAGACATGTGGGGATGACAAGCCAATAGAGAGGTGTAGGCTGGCCTGCGAGAAGCTGCTGGTGTTCCCGTTGCTGACGGCCCCGTGCGTGGAGCCTGAGGTCGTGGAGTTCGGGGGAAGCCTGCGTGCCGGGACCTACCAGTTCTGCGTGGCGTTGTGCGATGAGTTCGGGATAGAGAAGACCGGATATTGCTCATTGACCAACCCAATCATGTTATTCGATCGCCAAGATATGGTTATCCGTGATGGTTTATGGGGTAAGTCGACCAATATGGGTATCCGCCTTACTGTATCCAATATAGACAAGCAGGTATCTCATTATAAGATAGGTGTTATACAGAACACGGTTGGGTTTAATGGTGAGCAAAGCCCGGTTCTTGAGTATTTCATAGAAGGTATACATCCGATAACGGAAAGGACTATCTATTACCTTACGGATCAGTATAGTGAGCGTACGACAATGGAGAAGTTATCCAAGGAAATACCGGTATATAAGACAGCCAGAGGCATGACGTCTGTCGGGAATCGTCTTCTTCAATACGGCTTGACCGTGGAGAACGAATGGAATCTTCAACCGGTCGTTAACTTCTTGGGTCATTTCGTTAAATGGCAGACATCTATAGCCACGGAGAATTTGTATAAAGACGGTGTGGCTTGCTCTAAATACGCCTCTTTCATGCGTGACGAGGTATATCCGTTGGGTATAAGATTCTTTACCAATACAGGATACAGGACGGCTAGATTCCCGCTTATCCCTCGTCCGGCCACAAGGGAGGAGATGGAGGTTGTCGTTGATGAGGACGGTAACTCTGACGACCTGTCGGCTGCGTCGGTACTGGAGAACAACCCGCAGTGCGCCGGGAACAGCCGCCGTCATCTTTGGCAGTTTAAGAATACGGCAAAGATCATAAACGACCCGTCTTGGGGATTTGATGGTTTTGGAGGAGAATGCAAGAATCAGCTAGATGTCAAGCAACTCAGATATGTAGAGCAGGAATATGCCACGGTAGGAGAGACCCAATTCGTTATCAATACGATGGGGGAAGATGTTACGGTAGATGATGCTATTGATTATATCGCTGATAATATAGAGAACCTGTGTGATATCATAGAATCTAATGTAGGTATTACTGACGAGTTATGCGCTGCTATATCATTGCCGGAGGATCAAGACGGTATAAAGGCTCCCGATTTCCCTAGTGGATGTGATGATATCGAGAGGATAGAGACCAGGACTATATTGGATAAAAACTCTTTGGTGGATTCTAGGATTGATTTTACGTATAAGCTGGCTAGTGATTACGTGGAGACCGAACCTACGACATTAATACAAAGTAACGCCGAGTCACAAAGGAAATTCTCTGTATTGTGTGATTTCGATAATTACTCCAGTGGAGGTAAGAATATCATAGATCTGGTTCAGGAATGGCTGGATGGTCAGGATGAGGATAAATTCCCGTCTGATATAGACTCCTCCGCCTTGGTCTTGTGTCAGGATATGTCTAATGTCCGGCAGTTATATGATGAGGGTATATGTACTAATGGGTGCTCGGTAGGTGATCCTCATGTGAATCCTACTATTAACGATGTTCAACTTCCTACATTCCAAGGGGGTAGGTCATTGGGTAAGTGCACATATTTGTATCAATATCCCGGATGGGAAGGAAAGAAGCATACGGAGACGATGCTTGATCAGTTAATGGATACGATGGAGGCTTATTTTCCCCAATATGAGAGTCAGTTTGGTATCGAGAACGCCATGTGTCTTTTTGGCGATGGTGATAATTCTAAGTTTAATACCGGTATAACTACTGACTGGGAAGGTCGTGTGTCTGTGCAGAATGATATTGACGCCAAGACCAATTGGTTCGGTAGAAGCAACTTGACTTATTTCAAGTTCTATCCACATGTATCCTCATACGCCAGATGGGTGGAGTTGGATTACGAGAAATACATAAGTGGTTTATCCGATCCTGATAACGGTATTATGTATATAGAGATGATGGGTAACTATAATTATCCGATCGGCGACTCATCATCATACAATAAGGTTCGTATAACGTTTTTCTCGGACAAGGAAGGTACCGTGGCTCCTAATCCTTTGGCTAATGATGCCAAGAAAGGTGTTATAGTGAATTACGTGGATCATAAGATATTTATGATGCCAAAGTACTTGTTCTGGAATGATGACAAGACTACTTTCCATAAGATATATGTTTGCATCGAGCCTGCGGTATGCGTGTTCTTCACCGGTTTCGCCATGAGGCAGGACATGAAGGAGCTTGCCGGATTCTATACGGCCGGCACCGCCATCTTCCCCGCCCCGTTCTGTTTTGGCATTCGGCCGCTGGAGGTGAAATACGTGTTCTTCTTCACGAAAGAATTGAAATTAAGGAGATTTGTTACCTATGAGGCGAAATGTGTCTCATGTGGAGATAAACCCGCTGACTGCGCTCCCAGACCATATCAGTATGGTGATTTCGGATATTGGGAGTCTACTAATAAGTACCCGGCTAATTTTGAGTTGTATGATTCAAGTAAGATCGGGATATCATCGGGAGGATCAAAGAGGAAGGACATAATAGATTCTTTGACGAAATACTATGGGTCTCCTAAATCAGTTGGGGGTAAGTCTTATTTCACCGGTAATGGGGGTAACGCTGAGTACCCCAATACGTCAACCACGTTTTGTCAGAGACCTATACGTCATTACAAGTTCCCGGATAACTCTGTCGCTCCTTTTATGGGTAATCCGTCTCAGCTGACCGGTCAATATGGAGTTGACTCCTATATTTATCCTATGGGGGTGATGCTTGATGACGATATCGTTAATGAGTTTTTGGATATAGCGGTAGAGAACGGTCTTATAGATAAGGCTAGAAGGGATTCTATAATAGGATATGAGTTGTATAGGGGCGATAGGACGTTGGATAAGAGCGTTATCGGGACCGGTCTGGCTTATGATATGTTTAAGTACGATGATCCCGACGGATCGGCTAACCTTTATCCTAATTACCCTTACAACGATTTGTCTGATGATATGTATATCTATAAGGATATTAATCGTGAGAAATTTATAACGCATCCGTTTAACAGGAAGGGTAATATCTGGTATTCATTCTTAAGCCCTGATATTGCCTTTAACAAGCCTGACGCTCCCACCGAGTGCCTTGTTGATGGTTATCAATTAGGTAAATCCTCAGGTATATTCAGGGAGGTGGAGGATCACCCTAAATGGACGATATTAGGGAGTAAGGCTTACAGTATGGCAACATCATTGGCTACGGTGGAGGCTATGGCTAATTTAATATCCGCTATAGCTGAGTATACATATCAGTCGGCTTCACAGCAATATGTCGGTGGAGGTGTGTTCTTTTTAGCCAACCCTGTCGGCATAGCGCTGACGGCTATCCGTCTGGCTACAGGTATCGCCAAGGCCACAGCCCGGTCCGTGGTGGATATAGGCAAGTATAGGTATCAGTGGTTAACGGCATTGATAGATAGGGGACCTAGACGGAACTATGCTTATTACTATACTTCTGTCGCTCATTATAATTTATTTTACCAAAAAATAGGGGCGTCGGAGCTACGTGGATTGTCAACGGCTAAATATATCAAGAGCGGGTTATATCCGGTAACAGATATCTCTTCGCAAGGGGAGACCGTAGGCGGTAAGCCTATTATCATAAACAACCTCGATCGTGAGCATTCATTGTTCATGTCATTTGGTATGGATAAGTATATGCTTGAATATCCGGAGTTGGTTTCAAGTTACGATACCAGCCGTATTCAGGATGAGTGTAATATTCGTAACGATGAGGTGGCTGGTATGACGCCTCATTTTATGACACGTGAATCTTTCGTATCCTGCCCCTATATGAGGATAAAGAAATATTCTCCGGCTCAATACGGGCAGATAGAGGATATCAGGTGGGTATCGTTAGGTGGTTGCGGGTTGATGGATAAGGATAAGCGTAAACCTGTTTTTGGAGGTGATGTATTTATATCAAGATTCTCGCTTAAGAGGAAGATGCCTATGTTTTATTTGACTCAGTTCGGTCAGGGGGACATGATACCATTCCCTTATTATGATTATCGGAACATCGGGTATCCCCGTTATTTCGTCAATTACGATACCGGGGAGGATTATCTTAATAAGACCGATACGGATACCGGATCGCTATACTCTTTCCCTAGCCGGAAGAGCGCTTATGAGATGGTTTGCAAGACCGGAGATATGTATCTTAGCGGTCGTTTCTTCCTATATTTCTATGGCATACCTCAGTTTCTTGTGGAGTCTGAGATCAATTGCAATTTCCGTATAGCCGGCCCTGAGCCTTACGAGGGGTTCTATCCGGAGGTGGGGGATTATATATCATGGACTCAGGAGCGTAATGTCCCTATATCAAGGGGTAATGTGTTTAAGATGAGTCCTGTGTATAAGAATCGATTTACGTTAGGTGGCAGGTCATTACCAGAGACGTATGATAGCAATTTTTGGGACTGCGCTTACCAAAGACCCAACGGCGTCATATGGAGCACCGCCGACGTGTCGGAGAACGGCATGACCGATCCTTGGCTGTCGTACAAGCCTATGGATTACCATGAGTTCAAGACCTCTTTCGGGAAACTTATAAGCATGAAAGGGATAGAGTCGGATCAGATACTGGCTCGCTTCGAGAATCAGGTAGGGTTATATAACGCCATAGACGTATTGGCGGAGAGAATATCCCCGGAGAATAGCGAGCTAGGGACAGGTGGTCTTTTCGCCTCTCGTGGTATCGAGTATAATAATACGACGTTAGGATATTCCGGGACCCAGAGTCGGGATATGATCAGTTGCGAGTTTGGGCATTTTTGGGTCGATTTAAGGCGTGGTCAGGTGTTTAAGGTAGATTCTAATGGTAGGAATCTTACGGAGGTCACACCGGGGCTTAGGAACTGGTTTAAGGAACATCTTCAGATGAAGATCATCCGTAGCCGGATATATAACGCTGATACGGACGCTGAGTTGTCTTATTATGATATCGATAACAAGTTCTTTGGTATAGGGCTGTCTATGGGCTGGGATAATCGTTTCAAGAGGGTATTGATAACCAAGAAGGATTATATACCGGTAGGGAATCCAAGCGAGTACCAATTCCGTGGCGGCCGGTTCTACAGGAACGGGCAGGCGGTGGAGCTACAGGACGCCAGCCATTTCACGGACGTCTCGTTCACCGTTGGATATAACTGCCTGAAGGGTGAGTGGAAATCATATTTGTCCTACACCCCTGACTATTATATCGAGCACCAGCATTATTTCCAGTCCGGAAAGAACTACTCAAGTGAAAGTCAGGAGATAGGTTTATGGTCTCATGGTTTGACCAACCAATCGTATCAAGTATTTTATGGTAAGCTATATCCGTTTGTTATAGAGGTTCCGGTACGTGAGCAGTACGTGAATAAGATCCTCACCAACTACCAATATCGGATGGATGCCAGAAGATATCAGGATGAGGTTAATTACCAAATTCTTAGGACTACTGGATTTAATAAGGCATGGTTTTATAATGATACCAACAACAGCGGTGAGCTTCGGATGGTTATCGCCGACAAGAACGATATGAGCCAGCGGTTAAGGTATCCTGTAACCAATGACGATAGCCGTGAGATACTGGTGACGGAGGTTGATCAGAAGATAAATATAAATGACTATTTTAACGAGGTCAAAGACGATACGAACAATCTTCCGATATGGGTTAAGGATGTGAATGACATTGACCGTAAGATCGACCCCAGGGCTGTCGATTATCATCGGAGGTGGCGGGATCGTCTTCGTGGCGATTGGTTCTTGGCTAGGTTCGTGAATGACATTGAGAGTCGGTTCAAGATGATAGTTCGTTGGTTTAGCAATGAGGAGAAAGTTTATTGATTTATTAACATATAGGGGGGGGGGTATTTTGCCGCCTCTCCCTTGTATATTAAAACGATATGGAAGATTTTATTGGTAAGTACGATGGTAATCAAATAGACAGTAGACTTGATAAGGTCAAGGATATGGTTGGCGCCACGGCGTCCGGGGCTGGCGCTGCGGGATTGGTGCCGGCTCCTGCTAAGGGGGATGAGGGTAGGTTCCTTTGTGGTGATGGTACGTGGAAGGACGCAGTAGCTAAAAGTGATGATGAGGATGCTTTTTTAGCTATCATCTTACAGCTTGCAGGAGATCAATCTACTACTTTGCCTCAATCTCAATATAATACTATAAAGTCGTTGTTTGATGGTAGTTCTACGTCCAATGTCAGGATGATAAGACCTAACAATTCTTTTGTGGAAGCGTTAGGTGGCGTGAATATTAATGATTTGATGGTTTTTAATGATCAAATGAATGATTGTATCACTATTTACATCAGCGGTTCAAATACCATTCTTGGTATGGGCTTTATGGATATATCTATCTCTGTTTATCCTAATCTAAGTGTTGGATATATTCATTCTAATTTAAATGTTGCTGCATCAGATGATTCCGAGATAGTTCTTGTAAATTCTTTGAAAAATACTGAAGAGGATATAGATTTTGATAATCAACTTCATCTTAAGATGAAAGGGACTGGGAATAAAGCATTGATGGATAATGGGTTATATCAGGATATAAGAGGTATAGACATATCAAGTTATCTATTAGAACCTGGGACTATTAATATAGTATCATCTATAACCAAATCAAAATATGATGATATAAAAAGTTATATTCTAAATAATTATCATATGTATCTTTCACGAGTGATATCTGACTCCGGTTTTACGGCGGCTTTTAATTCATATATCATAGCAAGTTATATTTATGATGCCGCTTATTTGGTATTTTTTGATCCGAATTCTTCAAAAATGAGTAAGATAAAAATTAATTATGATACTTATGAGGTAAGTACTATTGTAATTTAAATATTTGATGTTATGGCAACAGGAAAAGCTAGCGGTAAGAAGAAGGGCAAATGCCCGAAATCAGGATGTATCAAGAAAGTAGGGAGTGATTGGCGAGTGGTCAGTAACAAGACCGGTAAATTATGGCCGGCTAAGTACAAGTCTAAGGAGAAAGCTAAAGGAGCCTTGGCTGCTTATCACATGCATTAGCGTATAAACGGGTACATGATTTATTATGTGCCCGTTTCGTGTTTTTAGGCTTGTGATATTATGGTTATCTTTGTGAAAAACGTAATATATGTCTAAGAAGAATAAACCGGAGGAAATCCCATCGTGGATAAGGGATTTATATAAGGAGGATCTTGATCGTGTCGTAAGAGGCGAGCGTCCTATGTATTTCAGGGGTATGGATGATAGTCCTTTGAGAAACGTGTCCCCGGAGTTTGATATCCTTAGCGGAGGAGCCGCAGTTAAAGGCATGAATGGGATAAGAGGTGCGTTGTCCCCGTTGAATAATGGCATGGGTAATTATAATTTCAGTATCAGGGGTATAAATAAGAAGATCGGTGAGTTGGTTGATGAGGCGGGGCTATATTTACCTGAGAAATTAAGACCTGTATATCGGACTGTGGTGGATGCTATGTCGAGTTCCAAGGATAAGGGGTTGAGTCATATCACGCAGCCGTTGGCCAACGCCCTGTACCCAGCGGACGAGCGACGGGACCGGCGTCTGGAAGGGGAGCATCCCGTTGGTTATGTGGATGCCATAGACGGCATATGGCCTAGGAAGAAATATGGGCTATGGGGAGAAAAAATTGAGAGGAAGCAAGATGGAGGAGAAACAAGAGAGTCTGTTCTTGATAGACCTAGATTCGGGAGCAGGGTATTGGATAATTACGTAGCTTCTGCTCACCCGGTTTTGTCAATAATATATGATATCGCTAATTCAAGGTATACTGATGGCCCTACTCGCATAAATAAAGCTGCGTATTCATCAATAGATCCTATGGGGAAGAATCCGGAATGGTATGAGTATCCTGTTCATTTTATGAAGATGTTCGGGAAATATATATCTGGTGATTTTAATAACAAGTTATATAGCGATAGTGATAATGATGATTTAGGCACAAGAACTAGTGATGAGGCTTGGGCTAAATACAATAAACTCCCTTACGATGAGTCTGTATTGATAGATAATGGTGATGGTACGTATAGTATACGAAAGGAATTATCTAATAGGATGATACCTGATTCGTCTATCGTAAGGAATAGGATTGATGTGAATAGGAGTCTGTTTGATAAGGAAACTAAGGAATACAATGAAGGACTTATAAAAGCTTTAAGTGATGCCGATCCAGAGGAGTATGAGAGGATTCAGAGGGAATATAAGGATCTGAAAAGGGTAAGAGAGGGTGCCATATCAGCGGACGAGATGAATATAAAAGGGTTGAGGTCTCTTTATGATAAGGGGTATGGTGTCGTGAATGAGTATAATTATAGGGATCGTAGACTTGATAAGAACGAGACGGGTCCTCATAGTGTACTTGGTGATTATACGATATATCGTGACAAGGATATGGGCGGATACAGATATAGGGATGTATATGATTTCAATCCCGCTGTCCAGTTTCTTTTGAATGGGGATGTATTTAAGATAGATGGTAGTATTGATAAAAAGGATAGAGGAGGTTCGGTAAATACAGGGAGGGCTTATGGTTCTGGCAAGTATGTAATTGACCCTCGTAGATCAGAGGATAGTAAGATGGCTGTATATGACGAGATATGGGATTATCTGACCGACAAGAAGGGAATACCACAAACGCAAGCTATCGGTATCCTGTCGAACATCGCCGCCGAGTCCGGAGGGGACACCGAAGCCCTAGGAGCCGCCGGTGATTTTGGCATCCAACAATGGCTTGGACCGAGGAAGAAGGAGCTACAGCGCAGGTATGGGAAGAAACCGACATTGACACAGCAGTTGGATTATCTCGTGGATGAGTATCAAGGCAAGGTCCCGGGGTTAGGTTGGAATTACATCAATCAAGGAAAGTTTTTTGACAAGGACGCTCAGGGGAATGAGTATAACTATTATATGTATTCTAAATCCGATTTCGATAACGCCGTCAACTACAAGGACGCTACCGTGGCATGGAATCAAGGATACGGTAGGCCTCTTGGATCGACCTTGAGAAATGAGAAGAGATTTGAGTTCGCTGATATGTTCGCTAATAGGTATGGTGTCCCGGAGAACGAGCCAATGAGATACGAGTTCGGACAGCGGGATTCGGGCACGGGGGACGGAGGTCATCAGCCCGTGCCTGAGACGGTAGCCCCCGCCGGCCCTTCTTTGGCTTCCCATCCTGCCGTGGATAGCTGGTGGGAGAAGGAAGGTCAAGACCTGTTATATAAGATGCTAGCTCAATCAGGCGCCAACAAGAAAGCTATAGAGGATATCGCTAACAACATCAAGAACGATCCCCAATCAGAGGCACAGGTAGCGGAAGCTGAGCGTATGCGTAGAGAACAGGCAAAAAGGCAGCTGGTACTTAATATGATACCGGGGTTAAGTCTTAACATAAAAGGTATGAGTAGAACTCGAAATTAATACTACATTTGTGAAATTATTAAATGTTTTAGATATGAAAAGATTGTTATTTTTATTTGCTATGTTATTGACGCCGTTCGTTTTGATGGCGCAAGAGGTAATCCCATCAGAAGGGGCTATCACTATTGATTTAACTACCTTCACCGGCATCATGGCTTTCGTCACGATGTCAGCTACGCAGTTAGCCAAGGTTGTGCCGTATATTGACACCCATAAGTGGGCTAAAGTCCTATCCGCCGTAGTCATAGGTATGCTGGTTTGTATATTAGCGTGGCTACTAAAGGTGTCTCCATTGCTTATAGGGAGTGAATGGTGGGAGGCTCTATTATATGGAGTGGCTGTAGGTCTCAGTTCTGCCGGTTTCTATGATTTGGTTAAGGCTATAGGATCATTATTCATAAAAAGAATTTAATTCTGTACATAATAATAGCATTTGCTGAGAGACTCATCGTTGTGAAATGATGAGTCTCTGTTTTTTTAAATTATCTTTGTGTCAGAACGAAATTAATTAGACATGAGCAAATACGTAATCAAGAGGAAGATACCTAAATATCAAGAGGCCGGGGAAGTCGGGTCGTATATGCTTGGTAATATGGACGGTATACAAGGGTTAGGTATAGAACCTTTGGTGAATACCAACCAAGGATTACCCGCGCCGGTCAATCCGCTAGGGATATATTCTTTGGATACTCCAGATCAGTTGAGGACTAAATACGCTAATGCTTTTGATCAGGATAATGTGTTTCCGGCTAGCTTCAAGGGTAGTTTGCAACGTATAGCTGAGAATTATCAGGACAATGGTATTACGCTTAATAACATAACTGTTAACGATGTTGATAAGTCTAAGACCGGTTCAGGCGAGACGGATGTTTTTGATTTTACTACCATCCCTTACTATGGCGCTGATGATATAGGGTCTAGATTCACTCAGATGGGTCGTGGTATAGGGCGTATGAGAAGCGAGGGATATGGAGATTTATCCACCGGGGCTAAAACAGCTAATACGATAACCACCATAGCCTCAGGAATTAGTGGTATCATGGGGTTGGCTCGTAACGTGGTTTCTGGGATAGCGTCAGAGAAAGGTACTCGTACTAATATCAGGTTGGCTCAGGAGCGTGAGGCTAGGCAAAGAAGGCAATCCCAGATGCAGTACAAGGATGGTGGGGGTGTTTATCTAGGGCCTAATAATAGGTTCGATAGCGGAAGCCTTACCGGTGAGTACCTGTATCCGTTACCTAAGTCGATGGAAGATCAAGCCAACGTAGAGGTCGAGAAAGGTGAGTACGTGACGCAGCCCGGAGAGGCGCCGATGGAGGCCATGGGGCAGAAGCATGCCGATGGTGGAACCCCCGTTTCCTTGGAGCAGGGGACGAAGGTTATTACCGACGACACAACCATAGAGCCGGATTTCGCCAAATACATCAGGGATACGTATGGGATCAAAGCCACGCCTAAGGATACGTATGCTACGTTAATGGACAGGTATAAGGCTAAGATCGGTCTTAAATCAGCTTACGATGACCAGAAAAAGGCATTGGAGAAGCTGGAGAAAAATAATAAGATAGACGATGAGAATACGAGGCGTTTGAACGCCTCCGTATTATCCAAGGCTATAAATGATAGCAACGATATCGTTAATGGATTAGAGGGAAGATTTACGGACTTCGCTAACGTCATATACAAGGAGCAGGAAGACCGGAAGATGAAGAAGGATGAGGATACGTATTTCGCTAAGGGTGGTGAGATAGATAACATCATATCTAGATCTATGAAAGAATACGGTCTTACGGAGGAGGATATAGCTGAGGCTAAGAAAGAGCTGCTTAAGAAAGTGGCTGGTATTCGCCAGAAGATGGAGATAGGAGGCACGTCTTTGTTCGGTCGTAAATTAACTTTCCGCCCGATCGAGAATAGGTTCAACAATGATCCTAACTATTTCGGTTATCAACGCCGAGGAACTGATGGCTCTTATGGAGGTATTAATACGGATGAGAGGTTGAATTATTATAAGACATTCAATCCGGTCGCTTACGATGCTTATATGGGAGCTTCAGAGGGCGCTAGGGCTAGGGCATTGCAAGACGCTATCTACGGTCAGACAAGTAGCTGGATGGGCTTGGCTACGGCTGAGAACCCGATCATCGCCAACGCCGAGGCGCTTCGGGATTACACGACGCTCGTTTCCTTTGGCGGTGAGGATAGTCAAGGTAATTACCCGGAAGACAAGAAAGCCGCATATCATGATAGGATGAGAGACAATAAATTAGGTTTGTTTACCACATCTCGCCCTATGATCGGTCTAGACGTTGTTACAGAGGAACAGCATAAGGCTCTTAACGATGCTGGTATCACCCATTTTAGCCAACTATTCTCTGACAAGAACAAGGATGTCGTTAATAAGATACTTGGGGAGGATATGCTTAAGATGCAGGCATTGAGATCCATGAAAGGAATGGAAGGTCTTGATTTTATACTTGACCCTCATAAGGTGGCTCCTGGTCCTATGGATATAGGTGATGTGGAGGATCCTGATGTTAAGTTGGATATGCCTGAGCTGATTGATCCTAATACACTCCCTAAGACCAATACAAATGCCAGTACTAACACCGGTAAGACTAATAATGGTAACGGGAACAGGAATATAGTGGGTGGTGGCCTTGACTTCCCTGAGGTGTTCAGGATGACTCCGGGAGCCGTGACAACGGAAGGTATGGAAAGGCATTACGCTCCTACCGTGGATCCGGTGTTGAGATCGGCTGATCAGTATATGGTTGAGGCCAATCGTGCTTTCCAATCACAATTGGATCAGATGGGTAATGTCCCGGATTCCCAGAGAGGGGCTTTATCATCCAACTTACAGGCTATCATGAGTTCCAATATAGGTAGATACATTAATGAAGTAGAACAAGGGAACGTGGCTCAAAGGACTTGGGCTGATAATGTAAACGCCCGGACTTGGACTGATACGTATGATAAGAATATAGCTCAACGTCAGGGTTATCAAAGTCGAATATTACAGGCTTTGGCTAATACTGACGAGAACTGGGCTAGGTATTTTGATAGCGTAAATGACGAGATCCAACAGAAGTGGAATACGGCTACGACCATGAATACATTAAGGTCTATATTCGGGGATGAAAAGATTGGTCCTAATGGACAATTAATCGCTGATCCTCAAGGAGATATATTGAGTTATAGGAGATTATATCCTGCTCAGGAAGTAACTAAAGGCAAGAAAGGATAAAGGATGGCTTCACAATATAGTATATTAAGGAATTACGGCAAGTATGTATCGCCCTACAACATGGATGTCATGATGCAGGGGATGGGGTACATGCACTGCTTGCAAAAGAACTGTCCGCCGGCGAAAGCCCGCTTTTTTTGAGCGTTTCATTGAGTACAAGGTTGGAATAAGCGCCCTGTGTATTTACTTTTACCAGTGCGGATACCGCCGCCTGTCTTGCCGTAACTGCTGGCATAATGGACAATCCTTTCTCTGTCAAAAATCAAATGACAAATTGGTGCTGCCCTTTTACAGCACCAATTTTGCCACAAACTAATCGTTGTTTCTTCTTCCGTATAATAAAACCAGTCTCAAAAGCTGTGCAAGGCTCGAAAGCAGTGCCGCAACATAGGTTAAAGCCGCCGCCTTGAGCACCTTTCCTGCCATTTTGGTTTCTTGTGGCTCCAGAATCTGAAAATTGTCCAGCGTTCTCAAAGCCTTTGCGCTTGCATCAAATTCTACCGGGAGGGTCACCAGCTGAAACAATGCAACGGTCGAAAACAGGATAATACCCAGCTGAACCAAAACACCGTAATTAAACAGCAGACCAATCAGAAGCACCGGCATCGAAAGCGAGGAGCCAAACTGGCTGATTGGAATAATGGCGTTTCGAATCTTGATCGGCACGTAGCCCTCTGCATACTGCACCGCGTGACCTGCCTCATGTGCAGCAACACCGATCGATGCGACTGACGCGCTGTTAAACACGCTGTCTGAAAGACGGATTACCCCTGCTCTTGGGTCATAGTGGTCGGTCAGATTTCCGGCAACCCGTTCGATTCGGATGTGGTACAGACCGTTTTCATCCAGAATTTTTCGGCAGACATCTGCTGCACTCATTCCTCTGGCACTCATTACACGGCTGTATTTTCCATAGGTCGAGCTGACTCGGGACTGTGCCCAAAGTGCAAAGATCATTGCCGGAACAATCAGAATCCAGTAATAACGGTCAAAATAATAAAAAAACATAAAAATTCCTCTTTCCAATACATTGAAAATTTACTTGCGCAGAAGTATCCATTCTCATATTATATTGGACAAATTTGAATCAGTTATGAAGAGTGTATTCCACAATAGTAAACATGGGGATTTTTTCCAGAACTAGTCGCCCAGTCTTTCCGGCTTTCTGCCGCGCAGGAAATCCTCGCCCTTCATGCGCTTTCCGCCTTCCATCTGCACTTCCAGCAGTTCAAGCGCACCCTCTTTGCATGCTACGATAAACTTCTTGTTGTCGATCACTGCTCCAGGTTCTCCCTTTCCGCTGCTAAGAACAGCACGGTGTACTTTAAGCAGTTTGCCACCCACTGTTGTGTGAGCAACCGGCCATGGAGAAAGTCCGCGGATCAGGTTGTGCAGCTGCTGTGCCGGCTTGTTAAAATCAAGCTTTGCAATCTTTTTGTCGAGCATTGGCGCATAGCTGGAAAGTCTGTCATCCTGTTTTTCCCTTGGTGCTTTTCCCTGTTCGATGAGCGCGATGGTCTCAACCAGAGCCTCAGCTCCGATCTCCTTTAAGCGATCATGCAGTTCTCCATAAGTTTCATTTTCCCCGATTGGAGTCTCTTTTTTCAGGATCATGTCACCGGTATCCAGTCCCTCTCCCATATACATAGTGGTAACACCGGTCACCGGCTCTCCATCGATAACGCTCCACTGAATCGGGCCTGCTCCGCGGTATTTCGGCAGCAGCGATCCATGTACATTGATGCAGCCGTATTTTGGCAGTTCCAGAATATCCTTTGGCAGAATTCTGCCATAAGCTACTACCGCAATCAGGTCAGGATTTAACTCCTTTAAGATGGACAGAGCCGTTCCATCCTTCATCTTTTCCGGCTGATAAACCGGAATGTTGTGCTCCAGTGCCAATTCCTTTACCGGCGGAGCTACCAGCTTATATCCTCTTCCCTTTGGTTTATCCGGCTGGGTGAATACCCCCACAATATTATGTCCGGTCTCGATGAGTTTCTGCAAAGACGCCTGTGCAAATTCCGGCGTTCCCATAAACACGATTCTCATGCAAACCCTCCTTTGGGTCGTTTTTGTCTGTTAGTCTGCCAATTCTTCTTCGGTCAGGATTCTGGACATTCTGTCTTTAAACACAATACCGTCCAGATGGTCATTTTCATGGCAGACTGCACGTGCGAACAGCTCTTCGCCTTCCATTTCAAACCAGTTGCCGTTTCTGTCCTGTGCTTTGACGCGAACAAAGTTTGGACGCTCTACCATACCGTATTCTCCTGGGAAAGACAGACATCCTTCTGCTCCGTTTTGTGTGCCGGAAGTTTCCAGAATCTCAGGATTGATAAATTCCAGGATTCCTTCGCCTACATCGATTACAAAAACGCGGCGCAGCATACCAACCTGAGGACCTGCCAATCCTACACCTTCTGCCTGATACATGGTCTCTGCCATATCATCGAGCAGATCCCACAATTTCTGATTAAATTCTGTTACCGGACGGCATTTTTTATGCAGGGTATCGTAGTTGTCTGTATCCTTTACAATGTTTCGAATTGCCATAGTAATTCTTCCTTTCCAAAACAAAGATTGTTCTGATTTTTTATCAGAGTTTATCATCAAAGGTCGTTTCCGTTTAAATCGACCCAGATATGAACTTCTTTATGCTTTTTCTCGCTGTCAAATGCCCGCAGCATCTCCCACATCAATCTGGAGAACCGCTCTTCCATCCGGCACTTGATCACGATACAATATCGGTATTTACCCGCTACCCGTGCAATCACCGGCTCACAGGGATTCATCATCCGGATAGGAAGGTCTTTATACTCCCCTGAAGCTTTCTTTTGAAACTCCCTTGCAAACCACATCGCACCATGCCGGACATATTCCTCGTTCTCTCCTGAAAATCCGACCTGACACAGTGTGCAGAATGGCGGATAAAGCGCAAGCTTTCTAGTTTTAATCTCGTCTTGATAAAATCCATCATAATCCTGCATGGCAGCCTGACGGATAACCGGATGATCCGGAGATGTGGTCTGAATCAGCGCTCTTCCCGGCAGGGTTCCCCGCCCGCAGCGCCCTACAACCTGAGTCAGCAGAGAAAAAGCCCGCTCACAGCCGCGGAAATCCTGAGAATAGATCGACTGATCCGCGTTGAGCACCCCGACCAGCGTTACATTAGGGAAATTAAGCCCTTTTGCAACCATCTGGGTACCGACCATGATTTGATATTTTCCCTCTGCAAACTCCTGAAATTTCACTTCATGTGCAAGCTTTGACATGGTTGTGTCCACATCCATGCGAAGAATCTGAGCCTGCGGAAAAATTCTTCCCAGTTCATCTTCAATGCGCTGCGTACCACTTCCATTAAATCCCATCAGTTCGCTTCCACAGTTGGGACAACGTTCCTCCAAATCTCTGGAGTATCCGCAGTAGTGGCACATCATTCTGCGATTGGCATGATGATAGGTCAGCGCCACTGAACAGTTCGGACACTTGATAACCTCTCCGCAGCTGTTGCATTTTACTGCGGTATGATATCCGCGTCGGTTCAATAAAATAATGCTTTGCTGATTGGATTGCAGATTGTCCGCAAGCTCTGCTGTCAGCTCCTGACTGATATCAAAGCCGTAGCTCTGGTTCATATCTACAATCTGCACCTTCGGAAGCTGATTTCCAAGATATCGCTTTGACAAGGTGACCAGATGGATCTTTCCTTTTTGTGCCTGATAAAAGGTCTCGATACTGGGAGTCGCCGAAGCAAGCAGCAGCATCGCCTTATGATAGCGGCAGCGCACCTTTGCAATCTCTCTGGCATGGTAGCGCGGGGCAGACTGCGAAGCATAAGCTCCCTCCTGCTCCTCATCTATGACGATCAACCCTAACTTTTTAAGCGGTGCAAATACTGCCGATCTGGTTCCCACCACCACGTCAGCAAGTCCCTGCTGAATCCGCTTATATTCATCGGCACGCTCTGCCATGGTAAGACCACTGTGCAAAACCGCTACCTTTTTTCCAAATCGTCGTCCGAACAGCTCCACCGTTTGTGGGGTCAGAGAGATTTCCGGAACCAGAATAATAA
>OGYE01001196.1_pt1 | contig 17052 bp, 18 predicted proteins | sample 1576471 | NCBI WGS metagenome assembly OGYE01 (sample SAMEA3541532, study PRJEB24748) | human gut metagenome | biome: human gut; feature: human-associated habitat; material: faeces | place: China | collected 2012
ATCTTTGATATATGCTAAATTTAATTGTTCAAATTTTCTTAATATTTTGTGAGCGCGGCCTGCCGGTGGGTTCGCCCCGGCGGCGGCGAAGGGCGTCAAAGGCGTAAACGGTGGGCAGGAGCACCAGCACGGCCAGCCAGCTCCGCCCGGCCAGAAAGGAATACGCCCCCATGCCGGAGCCTGCGCTCTGGGCCACAAAGGCCGTGCCCCAGATCAGGGCGCAGAGCATCAGCATCAGGGAATGCCGAGTCTGCGTATTCATCCGCCGATCCCCTCCACCTTGAGCAGTCCGTAGAGGTAATACTTGCTCGAATCATAGGAGATGGTCAGCCGATAGCTGGCGTTGGGGTCCAGATCGCCGATGTCGCAGTGGTAGTTCTGGCCGTCGGTGACGAAGTAGTAGGTGGTGTTGTCCACATACTGTGCGCCGCCATCGACCTTCTTCCACAGCGAGATCTTGAACTTCTGCACACCCTCCGCCGTGCCGCAGCCGTAGACGGAGAGCAGCCCGTTCGGCGCGGTGAAGTAATCGGTCTGGCGGCTCCAGATGCCGTTGAACACGACGTTCAGCGCCCCGTTGGCCCGGGCTGTGGCATATTTGGCCGTGGTGTCGGCAATGCCATCGATCACCAGTGGGTCAGAGCTGAGCACGGCCCACTGGGTGGTGTCATCCTCCTGTACCTCGTTGGAAGACCCGAACACCTTTTGGGCAATGCTCTTGCAGCCGGTCAGGACGACAACGGCCAGCACAGCTGCCAGCGCAAAGGCAAGGATTCGTTTTGTTTTACTCATGTTTTTCTATCCTCAAAAACAGCAGGTGAAAAATGCGATATTTTTGCATGATACCATAGTATACCGCATTTTTTTCCTGCTTACAAGGGATTTTCTGTGTCTTAGCCGTCCAATGCCGTCAGAGCGGCACGTTCGGCGGCGGCAAGGCCGCTTTCGTCGGAGCGGAACAGGGAGCCATAGCGGTAGAGCGCCCAGCCCCCGGCACCGACGCTGCGCAGGTCGGTCACCTGCCTGGCCAGTGCCCAGTTCCAGGGATGCCATGACGGTGATGCTTTTGGCGGGGCCCATGCCTTTGAATCGGGAGAAGTCCCGCACCTCCCATTTGCCCAGGCGGTTGAGGTCGTTGCCGCAGGCGGCGAGTATGCGCTGCATCAGTGTCACGGCGGTTTCTTCCGTATTGCCGGAGCCGATGAGGATGGCTAGCAGTTCGGCATCGCTCAAGGCTTCCGCCCCTTTCTGCATCATCTTTTCCCGCGGGCGGTCCTCTGCAGCCCACTGGTTGATATTCAGTTTCTCCATATCATCCCTAATCCTTAACCTCTAATCCTCCTTATTTGTAAAAGTTCTTTTTGAACGCCTCGAACTCGTCCTTGCCAAGTATGCAGCGGTTCCACCAGGCGCGCAGGAACCCCGTCCCGTATCCGATGAGCTGGATGAAGGAGGCGGCGACGGAGTAGAGCCCGATGCTGAGGCTACGGTTCCGGATAGTGGAGTCCATGCATACCAGAAGCGCATAAAGAGCGATGGGCAGCAGGCTGTACGGGCAGAAGGGCGTTCCCAGCAGGAATATGGCCACTCCCAGGGTAAATGCAGCCGGCAGCAGGTGGACGAGCTTCAGCGATTCCGGATACTTCTTGTACAGATTGATGCGGGCAATCCCGGAATTGTGTACCTGCTTGAAGAACTTCCGAAAGTCTGTCCGGCGCTTATGGTATACCCAGGCACCGGGGAACAGCCGGCATGTATATCCTCCCTTGAAGATTCGGATGCTGAAGTCGATGTCCTCCCCGAAGCGCATCCGCGAGAATCCGCCCAGGGCTTGGTACACTTCCTGCCGCACACCCATGTTGAAGCTGCGCGGATAGAACTTGTCCATCTTCTTCTTCCCCCCACGGATACCGCCGGTGGTGAAGAAGGAGGTCATGGAGTAGTTGATGGCTTTCTGTATGTTTGTGAATGATTCGTGCGCGCGGTCGGGGCCTCCGAAGGCATCGACGGCTTTGTGCTGCAGCTCTTCTTCCACAGCAAGGAAATAACCTTCGGGCAGGATGCAGTCCGAATCCAGTATTATCAGGTATTCGCCCTTGCTTCGTTCCACCCCGTAGTTACGGGTCTGCCCGGGGCCGGAGTTGGGCTTGTCATAGTAATGTACGTCCAATAGTTCCTGATACTTCTCTGTGACCGGCTTGCAGGGGATGGAGGAGCCGTCCTCCACCACAATCACTTCAAAATCCTTGAAACTTTGCTGCGTCAGGCTTTGCAGCAGTTCATCCACCTCATCGGGGCGGTTGTATACGGGGATGATGACGGAGTATCTCATGGGTATGGCTTTATGTTTTGGTTGTCTCCGCAAAGATATATCATTTAAGCTTTGCAGATGAATAAATGGAAAGAAAAATCCCCGGATGCCAAGTGGAGCACCGGGGATGATATGAAAAGGGCATTTGCCTGATTTCCAAAAGGGCTTATGCTTTTACGCGGCTTACGTAAGAACCGTCGCGCGTATCGATTTCGATAGTCTCGCCTTCGTTGATGAACAAGGGGACGCGGACTGTGGCGCCGGATTCTACTGTGGCGGGCTTCAGCGTGTTGGTGGCTGTGTCGCCTTTCAGTCCCGGTTCCGTATAGGTAATCTTCTGCTGAACCTTGATGGGCACGTCGGCATAGAGCACGGTTTCTGTGGAAGCGTCTGATACCACGTCTACTATCATTCCTTCGAGCAGGAAGTCAACACCGTTGATGAGGTCGTGGGCGATGGGAATTTGGTCAAAAGTCTCCTGGTTCATGAATTGGTAGTTGTCACCGTCATGATAGAGGTATTGGTGGGGACGACGTTCTACACGCACGTCTTCCAGTTTCTCACCGATGTTGAAACGACGTTCCAGAACGTAGCCGTTCACCACGTCTTTCAGCTTGGTACGCATGAAGGTATTACCTTTTCCCGGCTTTACATGCAGGAAGTCGATGCAGAAATACAGCTTGCCGTCCATGCGGATGCAAGTTCCGATTTTAATGTCTTGGGCATTAATCATACTTATAGTCTTTAATATTATTATATTGGTATTTACTTCTTTAGTGCTGGTTTGCGGGTGCAAAAGTAATGGAATTCGGTAAAAAACACAAAAACTTTTGAGAGAAAATGAGTTATCTCTTGGTTTATTTGAAAAAAGTACCTATTTTTGCAGCCCGAATTCGTGAGAATAATAACATAAAACAAGATACAGTAATGAAAAGAACATTTCAACCCTCGAACAGAAAGAGAAAGAACAAACACGGTTTCCGTGAGAGAATGGCTACAGCAAACGGCCGCAGAGTATTGGCAGCACGTCGTGCTAAAGGCAGAAAGAAACTGACTGTTTCTGACGAATACAACGGAGTAAAGGCATAATAGTCGTTCTCGTTCGTATTAAAGAAATAAGGGAGCTGCAAAAGACTGATTCTGGTCTTTTGCAGCTTTTCTTATGTATTGTGCCCGCTTCTCCGGAAAAAACTATTGCCAACTCCGTGTACTATGTGGTGAAAATTGTATCTTTGTCCCAAATAATGCATTATCGATTATGACAATAAAAGATTTTTTCTCTTTCCGGCAGAACCGGTTCTTCTGGGCGAACATCCTTGCGATGGCCGTTGTGGTAGTGGGATTGCTGTTCGGAGTGCTGAAAGGACTGGATATATATACCCGCCACGGCGAGGCTGTGATAGTGCCCGATGTGAAGGGCATGGGAGTGGAGGAAGCCGAGAAAATGTTCCGTAACCGCGGCTTGGTCTGCATCGTTTCGGATTCCAGTTATGTCAAGACTCTTCCTGCCGGCTGCATCCTCGAATATAATCCGGCAGCCGGACAAAAGGTAAAGGAAGGACGTACCATCTATCTTACAATCAATACGATTGAAGTCCCTCTGCACATAGTACCCGATGTGGCGGACAACAGTTCGCTGCGGCAGGCGGAAGCGCGTATTCTGGCTTCGGGCTTCAAGCTGGCCGAGATACAGTATATTCCGGGTGAGAAGGACTGGGTGTATGGCGTGAAGTATAAGGGGCGTCAGCTTTCCATCGGCGAGAAAGTGCCCACCGGCGCAGTGCTGACGCTGATGGTGGGAGATGGAGGCGCCTTGAAGGCAGACTCCCTGGGAGTGGATGCCGTGGGAGGTACCGTTGAACCCGTGTTGTCCGAAGACTCTGCGGCAGACGAGTCCTGGTTCTGATAAACATCTGACTCCAATCGTAAATTGTAAATAGTCAAATTGTAAATGCCGTGATGATAGAAGAATTGCCGGATGATATAGATAATGATGAGCTGGACGACGTAGAGCCGGTGGGTGACGAGGCGCAACTCTATGAACACTTCCGTGTGGTGGTGGACAAGGGGCAGGAGATGGTGCGGGTGGACAAGTATCTGTTCGACCGCTTGACGAACTCTTCGCGTAATCGCATCCAGAAGGCTGCCGATGCAGGCTTCGTGATGGCGAACGGCAAGGCTGTGAAAAGCAGCTATAAGGTGAAGCCGATGGATGTAATCACTGTGATGATGGACCGTCCACGCTATGAGAATGAAGTCATCCCCGAAGACATCCCCCTTGATATAGTATATGAGGACAAGTATCTGATGGTAGTGAACAAACCTGCCGGTCTGGTGGTGCACCCCGGTCATGGCAACTATCACGGTACGCTTGTCAACGCCATAGCCTGGCATATGAAGGATAATCCCGATTATGATGCCAATGACCCGCATGTGGGACTGGTGCACCGCATCGACAAGGACACCTCCGGCCTGCTGGTGATAGCCAAGACTCCGGATGCCAAGACGAATCTCGGCAACCAGTTCTTCAACAAGACGACAAAACGCCGTTACCGGGCGCTGGTCTGGGGAAATGTGGAGCAGGATGAAGGGACCGTTGTCGGCAATATCGGTCGTAATCCCAGAGACCGCATGCAGATGACCGTCCTCCCCGACGACCAGGGAAAGCATGCCGTCACCCATTACCGGGTGCTCGAACGTTTGGGATACGTCACACTGGTGGAATGTATCCTTGAAACGGGACGCACCCATCAAATCCGTGTGCACATGAAGCACATCGGACACATACTTTTCAACGACGAACGTTACGGTGGACACGAAATCCTGAAAGGAACCCACTTCGCTAAATACAAACAATTTGTAAACAACTGCTTCGACACTTGTCCGCGGCAGGCATTGCATGCCATGACGCTGGGGTTTGTGCATCCCGTCACCGGAGAAGAAATGTACTTCACTTCGGAATTGCCCGATGACATGACCCGGCTGATAGACAAATGGAGAGGCTATATCAGTAACAGAGAATTAGAATGAAACGCACGATTGCTATTGTAGCCGGAGGAGATACCTCCGAATTCCACGTCTCCCTGCGTAGTGCACAGGGGATTTACTCCTTCATCGACAAGGAGAAGTATACCTTATATATTGTAGAAATGCACGGACTGGACTGGCATGTACAGCTGCCCGACGGCGCTAAGACTCCGGTAGACCGCAATGACTTCAGCTTCGTGCTGGATGGCGAGAAAGTGACATTCGACTTTGCCTATATCACCATCCACGGAACTCCGGGTGAGGACGGCCGTCTGCAGGGCTATTTTGATATGCTCCACATCCCTTATTCGTGTTGCGGAGTACTGGCAGCGTCGCTCACGTACGATAAGTTTGCCTGCAACCAGTATCTGAAAGGTTTCGGTGTGCGCATTGCCGAATCGTTGTTGCTGCGTGGCGGACAGTCGGTGACGGATGAAGATGTGATGGAGAAAATCGGTCTGCCTTGCTTCATTAAGCCCAGCTTGGGAGGTTCCAGCTTCGGCGTGACCAAGGTGACGGCGAAAGAGCAGATACAGCCTGCCATAACCAAGGCATTTGCGGAAGCGCAGGAAGTACTGGTGGAGGCCTTTATGGACGGAACCGAGATTACCTGCGGCTGTTACAAAACAAAAGACAAGTCCGTAGTGTTCCCCATTACGGAGGTGGTGAGCCACAACGAGTACTTCGATTATGAAGCTAAGTATAATGGTGCGTCTGACGAGATTACTCCCGCCCGCATCTCGGACGATTTGACCCGCCGGGTGCAGACGCTGACTTCTGCCATTTATGATATACTCGGGGCCTATGGCATTATCCGTGTGGACTATATCATTACCGAAGGGGAAAAAATCAATCTGCTGGAGGTGAATACCACCCCCGGAATGACTGCCACCAGCTTTATTCCCCAGCAGGTTCGTGCTGCCGGAATGGAGATGAAGGATGTAATGACAGATATTATAGAAAACAAGTTTAAGGATTAATCATTATTCATTATGAATGCGAACGTGGAATTTGATGAAATCCGTCCTTATCATGATGAGGAACTTCCTCAAGTCTATGAGGAACTGATTGCCGATGCGGCGTTCCGGCAGGCAGTGGATACTGTGATGCCTGGTGTACCTTTTGAAGTCTGGTCGCAGAAAATGCGCGCGTGTAAAACCAAGCTGGAATTTCAGAAGACCTTCTGCTATGGGCTTCTGTGGAAATTGGCGAAGGAGGCTACGGATGGATTGACTTTGGACCATACCGCGTTGCCGGCAGACAAGTCGGCGGCGTATACCTATATCTCCAATCATCGCGACATTATTCTCGATTCCGGTTTCTTGTCCATTCTTTTGGTAGACCAGGGTATGGATACGGTAGAGATAGCCATTGGCGACAACCTGCTTGTCTATCCGTGGATTAAGAAATTCGTGCGTGTCAATAAGTCCTTCATCGTGCAACGTGCATTGACCATGCGCCAGATGCTGGAGGCTTCCGCACGCATGTCCCGCTATATGCATTATACCATCAGTGAGAAGAAACAGTCTATCTGGATTGCACAACGCGAAGGGCGTGCCAAGGACTCCAACGACCGCACGCAGGACAGTGTGCTGAAGATGCTGGCAATAGGCGGTGAAGGCGACGTCATTGACCGCTTGATGGAAATGAACATAGCTCCGCTTGCCATTTCCTATGAATACGACCCTTGCGACTTCCTGAAAGCGCAGGAGTTCCAACTGAAACGGGACATTGAAGGCTATAAGAAAACGACGGCTGACGACTTGCTGAATATGCAGACCGGACTGTTCGGCTATAAAGGGCGGGTACATTTCCAGACGGGTGCCTGCATGAATGATGAATTGGCGAAGATGGACCGTTCACTTCCGAAGCCCGAACTCTTTGCACGCATGTCTGCACTGATAGACAAACGCATTCATGCCAGCTACCGGATGTATCCCAATAATTATGTGGCGCACGACCTTCTCGAGGGGAAGGAGGATTTTTCCGACCATTACACTGCCGAGGATAAGCAGCGCTTCACGGCCTATATAGAACAACAGTTGGAGCGTATCTCCATTCCTAATAAGGACGTGGACTTTCTGCGCGGAAAAATGCTGCTGATGTATGCCAACCCGTTGAAGAATTATCTGGCGGCTATAAAAGAATGAATACATGAAGAAGTACTGTGATTGGTGGCTTTTGCCTTTGTTGGCCTGTCTGTTGGCTGGTTGTGGCGATGATGATTATCATTATCCTTCCGTGAAGCTGGAATTCTTGACTGCCTTTTCGGGGGCTGACGGCTATCTGCGGTCTGTTGTGACGGATGAAGGGGAAACCTTGCCGGTAGTGGAGGACAAGACAAAGACGAACATAGAGGCAAACGCCTCGGTACGTGTCATCAGTAATTATGCTTCGGAGGTAACTGCCGATGGAACTGCCGGTGCGGTGCTGTATGCCTTGAGCGGTGTTCTTTCTGTCGTTCCCCAAACGGTCGACAAGTTCGAGGAGGGCGTCAAGACAGACCCTACTGATGTACTGGGTATCTGGATGGGACTCGACTATCTCAATATGACACTGATAGTCAAGGAGAATGGTGAACATAAGTTCCATTTTATTGAGGATGAAGTGATTGTGGATACTGCTACCGGGTGTAGTGAAGTATATCTGACGCTGTATCATGACGCAAAGGAGGAGGTGGTGTCTTATACCAGGCGTGCCTACGCTTCCGTACCTTTGCGGCAGTATGCGGCAGAGGGTATACAGAAGGTTATGGTTCATTTCAGTGTGCACACTTATTCCGGTGACATCAAGACTTACGATTTTGTTTATAACCCTGACTAAAATGAAATATTCGATGAAGACATTGTTCGCGGGCTTTTGCCTCGTTTTTACCACCCTCTTTTCCTGCCAGCAGAAGGAGGGACAGTTCAAGTCTGTTTCGGTAGATGACTTTTCCACATTGATAGCCAATCCGGAGGTGCAGCTTCTGGATGTGCGTACTGTTGCCGAATACTCGGAAGGACACGTGCCCCACAGTATCAATATCAATGTGCTGGATGAGTCGTTTGAAACGATGGCCGACTCCACTCTGCAGAAGGACAAACCGGTTGCAGTATATTGTCGTAGTGGTAAGCGTAGTAAAAAGGCCGCTGCCATACTGAGCAAAAAAGGATATATAATCTATGACCTTGACAAAGGTTTCATCGGTTGGGAAGAAGCGGGCAAGGAAGTGGAAAAGTAATAGCGGTGCAGCTGAAATGCATTTGCTATAATTTCTTTTTAGGCGCGGATTACGCGGATTTCACGGAAAAATTTAAGAAAAGAATCCGCGTTTTCCGCGTAATCCGCGCCTAAAAAGAATAAAGTAGTCTTGTCCTCTGGTTAGAGGCTTTCAAGCAGTCTCTTCAGCACCACTGTTGCTGAAATCTCCCGGTTGGCCGCTTCGGGGATTACGATGGACTGCGGGCTTTCTATCACATCATCCGTCACAATCATGTTGCGTCGAACCGGCAGGCAGTGCATGAAGTAGGCATTGTTGGTAACGGCCATCTGGCGCTCGCCTACTGTCCAGGCGCGGTCTTTGCTCAATATTTGTCCATAGTTGTCGCCCGTATAGGCAGCCCAGTTCTTGGCATAGACAAAATCGGCCCCTTCAAAAGCTTTCATCTGGTCATATTCTACGCGGGCATTTCCTACGAACTTGGGGTCGAGTTCATAACCTTCGGGATGTGTAATCACAAAGTCATAATCAGTTGCATTCATCCATTCGGCAAAGGAGTTGGGGACAGCCTGGGGCAATGGACGCGGATGTGGAGCCCATGTCATCACTACTTTGGGGCGTGCCGTCTTCTTATATTCCTCAATGGTTATCAGGTCGGCAAAACTCTGCAGCGGATGGCGTGTGGCAGCCTCCATGGAGAATACCGGCCGACCGGAATGCTTGATGAACTGCTCCAGTATCACTTCGTTGTAATCGTCTTCCTTATTTTCGAAGCGTGCAAAAGAACGTACGCCGATGACGTCGCAATAGCAGCCCATCACGGGAATGGCTTCCAGTAAGTGTTCCGGTTTGTCACCGTCCATGATGACACCACGCTCTGTCTCCAGTTTCCAGGCTCCCTGGTTGATGTCCAGTACAATTACGTTCATGCCCAGATTCAATGCAGCCTTCTGTGTACTGAGGCGGGTACGCAGGCTGGAGTTGAAGAAAATCATCATCAGCGTTTTGTTACGTCCCAGTTCCACATATTTGAAACGGTCTTTTTTAATCTCGAATGCTTCGTCCAGTGCAGACTTCAGGTTACCGATGTCCTGCACGCAAGTAAAGTTCTTCATATTTACAGTCTTTTTAGTGTATCTATATCTTTGTTATTCGGCTGTCAAGGTCTGGTCTGTCCGGAACCTTCGACAATCCATTTGTATGTGGTGATTTCTTCCAGAGCCATCGGACCGCGGGCGTGTAGCTTCTGGGTGCTGATGCCAATCTCGGCACCGAGTCCGAATTGTGCGCCGTCGGTGAAAGAGGTCGGTGCATTGACGTATACGCAAGCGGCGTCCACTTCCCGGCAGAACCATTCGGCACGTGTCTTGTCGTCCGTAATGATGCATTCGCTATGTTTGGAACCGTACTTCCGGATATGTGCCAATGCTTCCTGGAAAGAATTCACGGTTTTAATGGCCATCTTGTAGTCCAGGAACTCTCTGCCGTAGCAGTCTTCAGTGGCAAGTCTCAACAGCTCGACGGGATATTTGTCACGCAGACTGTGGTAGGCGGGTTCATCGGCAAATATCTCTACATTGCTTGATTGCAGCGGCAGGCATAGGTCGGGCAAATTAGCCAGGCTGTCGGCTTCGATAATCAGGCAATCCAAAGCGTTGCATACACTGACCCGGCGTGTCTTTGCATTGGCAATGATAGATGGACCTATGCTTATATCGCCATAGCGGTCGAAGAACGTATGGCATACGCCGGCACCTGTCTCTATAACCGGTACTGTGGCATTCTGGCGTACGAAGTTTATCAGGCTGCTGCTGCCGCGCGGAATTATCAAATCTACATAATCGTTGGCATGCAGTAGTTCGGCAGTCGCCTCTCTGTCGGCAGGAAGCAGTTCCACGATATGTGTATCTACGTTGAAATGCTCCAGTACCTCGTGTATCACGCTGATTATGGCACGGTTGGAATAGTCTGCATCGCTTCCGCCTTTCAGAATACAGGCATTGCCGCTTTTAAGGCAGAGTGAGAATACATCGAAACTGACGTTGGGACGGGCTTCGTAGATAATGCCTATGACACCGAAAGGTACACTGACCCTTTTTATCTTCAATCCGTTGGGTAATACGTTCTCTTTAAGGACTTTTCCCAAAGGAGAAGGGAGGGCGGCTACGTTGCGGATGTCCGCAGCGATGTCCTGCAAACGGCTTTTTGTCAGTTTCAGGCGGTCGTATTTAGGGTCGGTAGAAGGCATACGCTCCAAATCCTTCTGGTTTTCACTCAGAATGAAGTCTGTTTTGTTTATGGCAGCGTCTGCAACAGCCAGTAATATTTGGTTGATTTCTTTGTCGCTTAACGCTAGCATGTTACGGCTGGCATCTTGTACGGCGACAAAAGTTTTGTTTAAGTTCATTTTTTTATTGAATATAGAGTGATAAATATGCAAGTATATATATCGTGGGATAGTATCCGTCTGTGGCTTATTCTATATATAGGTAGTCGTAGTGCACTACGGGTTTCTTTCCATGTTTTCCCATCGTTTCCCGTGCCTGGCTGGAGTCACAGTTGGCTTTTCCCACACCGATGGGTTTACCGCCGAAGTCGATAATCCGTACGATGTCGTCCTTCTCGAACTCGCCTATAACGTCAGTGATACCTACCGGTAGGATGCTTACTGCTTTGTCCGAGAAGAGCAGTTCGGTGGCACAATGATTGATGTGCAGTTCCCCTTTGGCAAACCCTTCGCTGTGTGCAATCCATTTCTTGATGCTCGATACCGGTTCCGGAGACGGAATGAAACGGGTATAGTTTAATTCTTCATTCTTCATTATTTTCACGAGGATGTTGTCCCGCTTCCCGTTGGCTATGATTACTGTGATGCCCTCATCCGCCACTTTGCGGGCAATGTTGGTTTTTGTCAGCATGCCGCCGCGTCCGAAGCTGGACTTGGAAGTTTGTATGTAGGAGGAGAGGTCTTTGCCTTGTTCTATTTCACGGATGACTTGAGACTCCGGGTCGGCGGGTGAACCGTTGTAGATACCGTCTATATTGCTGAGAATGATTAGTGCCTGGGCATCCATCATGGAGGCTATCAGGCCGGACAGCTCATCGTTGTCGGTGAACATCAGTTCACTCACGGAGATGGTGTCGTTCTCATTGACAATGGGAATGACGCCGTTCTCCAGCATTACGGTCATACAGTTTTTCTGGTTGAGGTAATGGCGGCGGGTGGAAAAGTTCTCTTTCATTGTGAGCACTTGTCCCACGGGGATGCCATGCTCCCGGAACAGCTCGTAGTAACGGTTGATGAGTTTGGCCTGCCCTACAGCGGAAAAGAGCTGGCGCTGGTCTACGCTGTCCAACTTCTTGGTGGGGCGCACTTCGCTACGTCCCGAAGCAACGGCTCCGGAAGAAACAAGTATTATTTCTATGCCGGCCTTGTGCAGCTCGGCTATCTGGTCCACCAAAGCGGACATGCGGGTGACGTCGAGAGTGCCGTCACGACGTGTCAAAACATTGCTGCCTACCTTGACAGCAATTCTATTGAAATCAATCTCCATTTTCTCTCTTTTCGTATTCACGGACTACTTCCATGGCGGCTTCGTAGTCCTTCTCATTGACGAGAACGGAAACATCTACCGCAGTGGCAGGCAGTACAACGTTTACTACCATTCCGTCTTTTGTTACAGCTTCAATATCACTATTTCCCAGCAGGCTCTTTACAAGTTCTGCTTCCCACGGTGAACCGGTGAACACCTCAATGAGTTTGCTTTTATCTTCTTCTTTCATGATGGTAAGAATTTAGAGGTTTCTGTCTTACAAATATAACAAATGTTTTTGTTTTAATGTTTAATGCTGACGGATTTATAGTTCAATCCTCTCAACTCTTATCGATTCATTCAGGAAAGTAGAAGCCGATTCTGTGAATTTCTCCTCCGATTCCGTGGTGCGGTAGACGCATCTTCCACCTTTGGTGCATTTTCTGTCCATTTCCGGATGACGGTGAAGATAGTCTTTCAGACTGTCTGCCACCAGTTCCCCTTGGGTGACGGTCGTGATGCCGTCGGGCATGTATTGCTGTATCTTGGGCAGCAGCAACGGGAAGTGCGTGCAGCCCAGAATGACGGTGTCTATCTGCGTGTCTTTGGCCAGCAGGTTGCCGATGTTTTTGCGTATGAAGTAGTCAGTACCCTCACCTTGTGCCTCATTGTTTTCTACGAGGGATACCCATAGAGGGCAGGCTTCACCGCTCACTTTGATGTCGGGGAAGAGTTTATGCACTTCCAGCGGATAGGATTCAGACTTGATGGTTCCTGCTGTGGCAAGCACTCCCACATGGCGGCTTTGGGTTATGTTCCCTATGCATTCTACGGTTGGGCGGATTACTCCCAACACACGACGCATTGGGTCGAGGCGGGGCAAATCATTCATTTGTATGTTGCGCAGGGCTTTTGCCGAAGCTGTATTGCATGCCAGGATGACGAGATGGCATCCCATCTCGAACAGTTTGGTGACTGCCTGTAAAGTGAATTCATAGACAATCTCGAACGAGCGGGTCCCGTAAGGCGCACGTGCGTTGTCGCCCAGGTAAATGTAGTCATATTGGGGAAGGGCTTCCCGTATCTTGCTTAGGATGGTCAGTCCGCCATATCCGGAATCGAATATTCCGATGGGACCGGCTGCAGAAGGTAATGTCTGTTTCATGCTTTCTAAAGACTATGTACCATGCAAAGATAATTCAAATTTCTCAGTAATGTATAAAAAATAAGCGCGGATAAAACTATCCGCGCTTGCTTTATCATAAATAATTCTATTATTTAATGCCCAATTGCGTTTTGACTTTGGCAGTTACATCAACGCTCTGTGCTCCTACGAATGGTATCGGGGTACGGGCCAAGTCGAAGATATAGACCACGCCTTCAGCCTTGCCGACAGCCTGGATGGCTTCGTCCAGTTTCTGATAGATGGGAGCCATAGCATCTTGCTGTGCTTTCTGCATACTTTGATAAGCTTCTTGTTGGAACTGTTCCTGACGTTGAGCCATATCCTGCAGCTCTTTCTGACGTCTTTCTGCAATGTTTTTCGGCAGAGAGTCGGCTTGTGCCAGGAATTCCTGATACTTCTTCTGGAATTCTTCGTTGGTACGCTGCATTTCATCCTGGTATTTTTTAGACATGGCGTCCAAGTCAGCTTGGGCTTTGGTAAATTCAGGCATAACAGCGATTACATCTTGAGAATTCATGTGAGCGAATTTAGCTTGCGCCATAGCTCCCAGCGGGAGGGCGAACATAACTACGAGTAGTGCGATTTTTTTAAGCATAATGTTTATTATTTATTTGAATGATTATTCGTCGGGGACAAATATAGCGCAAACTGAACGCAATACAAAATAAGCTCGCTTATTTTTAATCCAGAATGCAGTCTATATTCTGAAACAAATGTATGAAATTAATTTGAATATCCCAGTTTTGCAAGTACTTCATTGCTGACGTCAATACTCGGCGAGGCAAAAATGATACTTGATGCGGAAGCACGGTCTACAACTACCGCATATCCGTTCTGTGTCGCAATTTCCTTTACAGCATTGTATATTTCATCTTGAATGGGTCGCATCAGACTTTCACGTTTTTTATACAGTTCGCCTTCCGGACCGAAGTATTTGCGGCGCAGTTCGGCTGCTGATTTCTCTTTAGCGACAATCTCTTCTTCCTTTTTACCTCTCTGTGTTTCAGAAAGGGAAGCAATCTGAGACTGATAGTTCTTGTACAGAGTCTTGGCTTCTTCGGAAATCTTTTCGACTTCACTCTGCCATTGTCTGGAGGCTTGCTCCAGTTGTTCATTGGCACGTTCGTAGGCAGGAATATTTTCCAGGATATATTCCATGTCAATCAAGGCGAACTTCTGTGCACCGGCTGTTATACTTACTGCAAACAGCGTAAAAAGGATCAATAAACTCTTCTTCATAACGATACTGCATTAATTGTCAATTATCAATTGTCCATTGCTTAGAATTCCTGTCCCAGGATGAAGTGGAACTGGCTGCCGCCATATTGCGAGGAACCCATTATTTTGTCGAAACCGTAAGCCCAGTCGATACCCATCATACCAATCATCGGGAGGAAGATGCGGACACCGACACCGGCTGAACGTTTCAATTCGAACGGGTTGAACTTATTGACATCATGCCATGCATTACCGGCTTCCACAAACGTTAACGCATAAATACTGGTACTTGTTTCGAGCATCAAAGGATATCTTAATTCCAGTCCGAGACGTGTATAGGCATAACCTTCAGAACCGTATGGAGTCAATGAGCTGTTCTCATAACCACGGAGGGCGATACTTTCTGTAGCATAGCTGGAGTAGCCGGTCATACCGTCACCACCCACGTCAAACGTTTCGAACGGAGACTTCTTGTATTTGTTGTAATGTCCCAGCAAACCGAATTCTACACGTCCCATCAATACCGGAGTACGTTTAACGGTAATCGGGTCCATCAACGGGATATAGATTTTGGATTTGAATTTCCACTTGTGGTATTCAATCCACTTGTGCATCTTGTTCATGTCTTCCTGGCTGCTGGTGCTGTACTTGCTGTAATCGGTACCGTCGAACAGAGAGAAAGGCGGTGTGATTTGTGCAGACAACGAGAACTCGGAACCTTGGCGCGGATAAATCGGGTTGTCGATAGAGCTACGGGACAAGGTCAGGTTGAGGCTGAGGTTATTACACTTACCGTTGGTAACCGGGAAGTACTGCCAGTCACTCAGAACATAACGTTGGTAAGACAACTCGGCTGTGAACTGGAAGTAGTCATCCGGCCACTTCAAACGCTTACCGAACATCACTGCAAGACCATACATCTGGATAGATTTGTCCGGGTCGTAATAATTCTCGTAGTTGTTGTAATTGCCGTAGTTGTACATACCGTAGCCATACATACCACTATAATAGCTGTTGTAATAGCTGTTCATGTAGGCCGAATTGTAATAACGGCTACTGATGTCGGTCTGGCGGGAATAGAAAGCCGATACGGAGAATGCATTCGGGCGTTTACCGCCAAACCACGGGTCGTAGAATGAAACGCTGTATGACTGATAGTATTTGGCATTGGTCTGGCCGCTGATGGTCAATGTCTGACCGTCACCTTGCGGGAGGATACCGCGGTAGTTCTCACCCGGATGCAGCAGGTTGGACAGAGAGAAGTTGGTGAACTTCAGACTTAACTTACCGATAATACCCGTTTGTCCCCAACCGGCGGAGAACTCTACCTGGTCGTTGGCTTTGGATACAAGGTCATAACCGATGTCTACCGTGCCGTCTTCCGGTCTCGGCTGGATGTCGGGCTGGATTTGTTCGGGGTCGAAGTGTCCCATCTGCTGGATTTCACGCATGGAACGCATCAGGTCTTCACGGCTGAAGAGTTCGCCCGGACGGGTACGGAGTTCACGGCGTACTACGTTTTCATACAAACGGTCGTTACCGTTGATGCTGACTTTATTGATGGTAGCCTGGCGGCCTTCGTAGATACGCATTTCCAGGTCGATGGAGTCGCCCACGATGTTTACTTCCACCGGTTCGAGGCTGTAGAACAGATAACCGTTGTTGTAGTAGAGGTTGCCGATGGCATCGTCATCGGTCATTGTACGTTCTTCAAGTAACTTTTGGTTGTAGACGTCACCCTTCTTCATCTGGAGGAGGAAGTTCAGTTGTTCGGAAGGATACAGTGTGTTACCTACCCAGGTTACATTGCGGAGGTAGTATTTCTGTCCTTCCTCAATCTGCATGAAGATGTCTACCGTGCGGTCATCGTAGGGCTTGATACTGTCTGTCACGATGATGGCGTCACGATAACCCAGTTCGTTGTATTTGTCGATAATCAGCTGTTTGTCCGCTTCGTAGTTGTCCTCAATGAATTTCTTGGTGCGGAACAGATTGAGCAGCTTGCCCTTTTCGTTTGTTTTCTTCATCACACGCTTCAGCTTCTTGGTCGTGAGGGCCTCGTTGCCTACAATGGTGATTTGATGTACTTTCACTTTCTCCTTCTTGTCGATGTCGATGTTGACAATCACTTCATTCTTCTTTTCCGGATCATCACGTTGGGTGATGATTACATCTGCATTCTTGAAGCCCTTGTCGTCAAAATAGCGCTTTATCAAGGTCTTGGCGCGGTCCACCAGATTAGGTGTAATCTGACCGCCCTTTATCATGCCGATTCTGCTTTCCAGATCTTCACGCTCTGACTTCTTCACACCGTTGTAGCGTATGTCGGAAACACGCGGACGCATGGTCAGATGAATGGTCAGCCAAATTTGGTCACCTTCAATCTTGTCTGCTGTAATTTCCACGTCAGAGAACAGACCGTGGCGCCAGTAGCGCTTACAAGCTTGTGTAATCTCGTCACCCGGCACGGTGATAGTCTGCCCTTTGGATAGTCCGGACAATCCGACAATTACATAATCCTCATAGTTCTGGGCTCCTTCGACCTTAATGTCGGCTATTTCATACTTCTTGGGGG